>Ga0247688_1000006_pt1 | contig 224926 bp, 199 predicted proteins | sample CNK29_metaG_FD_182718 | JGI IMG/M metagenome (GOLD analysis project Ga0247688, IMG submission 182718) | Soil microbial communities from Purdue University Martell Research Forest, Indiana, United States - CNK29 | ecosystem: Environmental > Terrestrial > Soil > Temperate forest > Bulk soil... | reverse complement strand
CTCAACTCGTGGCCGCGCCGTTCGCGGGTTTTGTCCGAGTGCCACGAGTTGAGCACCATGATGACGGCGGTGAGGGCGTAAGGCGCGGCGAACAAAAAGCCATATTCCAATGCGCTGAAATGCTTCGACTTCAAACCGTCCGTGAAAAAGGCCATGCAGCCGTAAGCCGCCGAGTTGTGGAGAAAATTCATGACGATCATCACCAGGATTTCACGGCGCGCCAGCCGGCGCCAGAAGGGGACTTTTGTCACCGGTTCCAAGACCGACCCTTCCGCGTGAAGCTTTGTCTCCAGAAAACCCCGTTCTTCGGCGGAGATCCATTTCGCATCGCGCGGATGATCGCTGATGAAATACCACCAGACCGGCAGCCAGATGAACGGCAGCGCGCCTTCCAGAATCAACATGGTCTGCCAGCCATACGCGCCGAGCAGCCAGCCGGTGATCGGGGCGGAGACGACAACCGCCAGCGGTTGGCACAGGCACCACAGGGCGTTGGCCCGCGCGCGTTCGGCGCTAGGAAACCAATGCGCCAGCAGGACGAGCGTGGCCGGAAACACGCAGCTTTCCGAGACGCCCAGTAGAAACCGGGCGATTTCAAATTGGTGAAATGTTTTCGCCAGTCCGCAGGCCACGGCGCATGCACCCCAAAAGATCAGGCACAGACTGACGAGTTTTTTTGCACTCCACTTTCCGGCCAGATGACCACCGGCCATTTGTAACAAGACGTAGCCGAGAAAAAAGATTCCCGCCGCCTCACCTTTCATCCGGTCGTCCATGAGCAGGTCGTGCATCATGGACGAGATCTTCGGATCCAGTGCCAGCGACACGTTCGTCCGGTCCACATACGAGATCGTATACATGACCAGCGCGACCGGGATGATGCGGAGCCAGCGTTGGGAAATCACGCGCGGATGTTGTCGAAAGGCAGCGCTGTGCGCAAAGATTAAGTGACGGTGTCTGGATTTCGAAATGAATACCGCTGCTAAAAATGGTTTAACCGGCCGCCGTCGTCCGCTATAAATTCGTCATGGCAAAACTCAACTCCATCCTGTTGCTGCCGCTGCTGCTCGGCCTCACTGCCTGCAGCCACCTAAAATCCTCCACTGTTATGACCAACGGCCAGACCGCTCAAACATTTCATCTCGAACGCAACCAAGTGTTCGCCGCCGGCTACCTGTTGTTTCTGCCGGAAGGCTACGACCCAGCCTCGGGAAAGCGTTGGCCGCTGATTTTGTTTCTTCACGGCGCGGGCGAACGCGGCTCGAACCTCGCGCTTGTGGCCAAGCACGGCCCGCCGAAGATGGACACCACGCAGACCAATTTTCCCTTCATTGTCGTCTCGCCGCAATGTCCGGATGGCCAAATCTGGTCGAACGATCTGCTGCTCGCATTGCTGGACGAGGTCGAAAACAGATACGCCGTGGATCGGCATCGCGTTTATCTGACCGGCTTGAGCATGGGCGGGTTCGGGACGTGGAGCCTGGGCTTGAGCCATCCCGATCGTTTCGCGGCCATCGCGCCGGTTTGTGGCGGTGGTGAAACCATTCTCATCACGCTGGCGCAACATTACGACCCGGTGAAGCTGGCGCAGATGAAATCTCTTGGGGTCTGGGCGTTCCACGGTGGCAAAGACACGACCGTGACTCCCGATGAATCTGAACACATGGTGAACGCGCTGAAAAAATCCGGCTGCACCGATGTAAAGCTCACGATTTATCCCGAAGCCCAACACGACAGCTGGACGCAGACCTATGCGAATCCGGAATTGTTCGCGTGGTTTCTGCAATACTCGCGTTGACGTCACGTCGCGAACTTCAAATAAATCACTTTCAAATAATCCGCCTCTTTGAAGCCGGCCGGATGATCCGGCGGATGTTGCAAGGTTTTTAGTTCGGTGAACTTTCTGCCCGATTTTAGCGCCGCGCGCCGCACCGCGTCAAAAAATTCCACCGCCGAAACATGTGCCGAACACGAGCCGGCCACGAGAATCCCGTCGCGCGCCAGCCTGGCGATCCCGAGTCCATTGAGCCGTTCGTAGGCGTGGATCGCGCCTTCCCGCTCGGTCGCGCGTTTGGCGAGGGACGGTGGATCAAGCACCATCAGATCAAATTCATCAGCGCTTTTTTCCAGCCAGGCGAACGTGTCCGCCTGCACGGTCTCGTGACGGCTCGCCGCCACGCCGGGGAAATGTTGGTTCAATGCAAAATTCCGTTTGGCGGATTCGAGTGCGTGGGCGCTGATGTCAAGATCGGTCACCGATGTTGCACCGCCGCGTGCCGCATAAACTGAAAAGCCGCCGGAAAAACTGAACGCGTTCAACACCCGCCGCCCGCGTGCCAGCGTTTCCACCTCGCGCCGGTTCTCGCGCTGGTCGAGGAAAAAACCGGTCTTCTGCCCGCGCACCACATCGGCTTCAAAGCGCACGCCGTTCTCGGAAAAAATAATTGGAGCGCCGAGCACCGTCTCGGCCTGTTTTGAAAAAATAATTTGCCCATCACTCCGGGGCGGTGGCCGGCGTTCCGCAACTGCCTGAATGTTCCGGCTCAGACGGAGAACGATTCGTTCACACGAAATCTTGTTTTGGAGCAAAGCTAGGATTTCATCCAGCCGCGGCAGCCAGGCGGCCGTGTAGATTTTCAGCACGAGTGTGGCGTCATAGCGATCCAGCACCAGGCCGGGCCAGCCGTCGCTCTCGCCGTGAATGAGCCGGTAACCGGTAGTCTGCGCATCAAAAAGTCCCTCGCGCCGCACGAGTGCCTGCTCCAGCCGCGTCTGCCACCACGCCGCATCAATCGTGGCCGGTTTGCCCGCGTGCAAAATGCGGACGCGGATGGGCGAGTCGGGATCGAACAAACCCACGGCGAGAAACTTGTCCTTCCGGTCATAAATCACGGCGAGTTCGCCAAGCTGGCCGGCGCGATTCAATTCATGGATGCTGTCGGCGAAGAGCCAGGGATGACCGGAGCGCACGATGGATTCCGCCGCCGCCGTGATGCGCAGGCGCAGGCGGGTGGCAGGGGGATTGTTCGGGGCCTGCGAGAGGTCTTTCATTGACGGTTGTGCGCTTCGGAGCGCGGCGTTCACGCCGCTTCACATTCAACCGGCCGGCGTGGTTGGAGCGGGCTGAAGCCCGCGCTCCGAAGCAAAATCATTCCAGCCCGCAGTTTTTCCGGGCACGTTTCAAAACGGTCTGCGCCAAAGCACGTGCTTTGGTTGCACCGTCGGCGAGAACGCGGTTGACGTAATCCAAGTTTGCCGCCAGTTCCGCGCGCTTCTTTCGCGCGTCCGCAAAATAATTCCAGTAGTTCTCGAACAGCGCCTTCTTCAAATCGCCGTAGCCGAGGCCGCCGGCGCGCAGGCGATCCTCCAACTCTTTGGCCGCGCCGGCGTCGGCGACGAGCTTGAGCAGCTGGATGGCCAGATTCTGGTCCGCATCCGGTTTGGGTTCCTCCGGCGTGCGGGAATCCATCTTGACGCCCATGATCTTTTTCCGGAGCGGCTTTTCCTCGCCAAAGATTTCCAGCGTGTTCCCGTAGCTTTTGCTCATCTTCTCACCGTCGAGGCCGGGAACCTTGGCGGTTTCGCCGCGGATCTGCGGTTCGGGAATCACGAAGGTCTCGCCGTAGGCTTCGTTGAACTTGATGGCGATGTCACGTGTCATTTCCACGTGCTGCTTCTGATCCTGGCCGACCGGGACGAGGTTGGAATCGTAGATCAAAATGTCCGCCGCCATCAAAACGGGATAGGCGAACAGGCCGTGGTTGACGGGGATGCCCTTGGCGGACTTGTCTTTGAACGAGTGGCCTTTTTCCAGCAGGCTCATCGGCGTGAGCGTGGAAAGAATCCAGGCAAGTTCCGTGACCTCCGGCACGTCGGATTGCTTGAAGAATACGGATTTCTTCGGATCCAGGCCGCACGCCAGAAAATCCAGCGCCACGTCCAAGGAATTTTTCCGCCGTTCATCCGCGTTGAACAGCGAGGTCATGGAGTGATAATCGGCGATGAAATAGAACGCCTCGCCTTTTTCCTGAAGCTCCATGGCCGGGCGCATCATCCCGAAATAATTTCCGAGGTGCAGCGTGCCGCTGGGCTGGATGCCTGACAAAATTCGCATGACCGTATGATAAAGAGAAACACGGAAAACAAGAAAGCAGGAAACGAACGGCCGGTTTTGAAGGGTGTTGAAAATCTTTTGCACGAAAGTGTTTGCCGCCCGGCTTTCGACTGTTTAACAAGAGCGGCGTCAGAAGTCTCGGGGGTGTTCTCCCCTCGGTCAAGCCAGTCAACCAACCAACATTGCTGAAAATTATGAATGCTCCGTCATTTGTCGCTGATCCCGCTGGAAACAATCCTCTGCCGCCACTGAACCCTAATGGAGCTTCCATCAATCCTAAGGAATATATTGAATCTGGCACCGACATATCGGTGGTGTTGGGCTTTCTCTTGTTCGGTGTTGGTTTATTGATTGGTATCGTAGCTACGACCGGGATTTTGTTGTTGGTGTTAGTCATCGCTTGGGTCGCCTATTGTTTCAACCGCAAAAGAGCGATTGCGACACTGAAAGGATCGGCGGTTGAAGTAAGTGAGGTTCAGCTTCCTGAAATTCATGAGTGCGCGGTGACCATCGCGGGCCGGCTCGGGATGAGTTCTCCTCCGAAAGTTTATATTCTGGAAGCAAACACCATCAATGCCGCCGCCGTTAAACTGGCTGGAAAAAAAGTCGTCGTGTTGCAAGACGACATGGTTGATGCCTGCCTGCGGTCGGGAAATGCCCGGACCCTCACGTTTATTATCGGTCACGAAATGGCTCATCATGCCTTGGGACACACTGGCATATTACGTTCCAATTTGACGAAGGCTTTCAAAAAGCTTTCTCGACTGGATGAATTCAGTTGTGATGCCGTGGCGAACGCGTTGGTGGCTGACCCGAAAATTTCTGCGAGAGCAATTGCTCTCCTGACGGTTGGGCCGCAATTGATGTCTTACGTGAATTTCGGCAGCCTGATGCAACAGGCGCAGGAAGTTGATCTGGACAAACACTCAAAGAAAGCCGAGCGGCATCTCACACATCCGCTGCTTTTGCGCCGCTTGAGCCGCTTCGTTGGCTAGCGCCAACGCGGAGGTGGGGAATTAGCACGCGTGCAAACTCCCCGCCTTCACCTCCCATCTTTGCAAATCTTTGCCCAGTTCGCTGGGCCAGTTTTCCTCGGTGCAGGTCATGAACACCTGGCCGCTGGTCTTGCGGGCGTGTTCGAGCAGAGGCAGCAATCCGCTGCGGCGTTTCACGTCCAGTTCGCCCATGACGTCGTCAATGAGCAGGATCGGCGCGTTGCCATGGATGCCGGCGAGATATTCCGCCTGCGCCATCTTCAGCGCGATGGCCAGCGTGCGTTTCTGGCCTTCGCTGCCGAACTGCGCGGCGGATTTTTCATTCAGCAGCAATTGCAGGTCGTCGCGGTGCGGGCCGACCAGCGTGGCGCGGAACGATTTTTCCCGACCGCGCGATTGCGCCAGTTCCACGGCAAAATCATTTTTGACACTCGGCTGATATTCGATGCGCAATTCCTCGGCGTCATTGGAGATGCGGCGATACGCCAGCCGGGCGAGCGGGGAGAATTTTGGCACCAGCTCACGCCGGGCGCGGATGATCTCATTGCCCAGCTTGACCAGTTCCACGGAAAAACTTTCCAGCGCGGATTCATCCGCGGTGCGTTGTTTGAGCAGCGCATTGCGGGCGCGGACCGTGTGCATGAATCTCTGGAGCAACGGCAGATAACCCGGCCGGGTCTGCGCCAGCAGCAGATCCAGAAACCGCCGCCGCGCGCGTGCCGTGCCTTTGACGAGTTGCAGATCTTCCGTGCAAAACACCACCGTGCGCAACGCGCCGAGGTAATCCGCGAGTTTTTTTACCGGGTGGCCGTCAAGTGCCAGATTCCGTTCGCGGGCCGACCAATACATCTTGATCTCGTGCTCGCCCTGGCCGACGACATTGCCGCCGACGAAGTAACCCTTTTGACCATGCCGGATCATCTGCGCACTGCCGACACCCCGGAACGAGCGCAGCGTGGCCATGAGATAGATTGCTTCGAGAATGTTGGTCTTACCTTGGGCGTTGTCGCCGAGCAACAGATGGAAGCCCGGCAAAAAATCGGCATCCAACCGCGCGTAATTGCGGAAGTCCCGGAGTCGCAGATGGGCCAGATGCACGCGCGGAAAATACCCGCAAGGCGTTCCGCGACGAAGCCTTTTCAGCGGCGCTTGATTTTATCCAGCCGCGCGCGGACGCCGGTTTTGATTTTCTTCGCCAGCGCCGCGACTTTTTCTCCGGGCATTTCGCGCAGCAACAAATACTTCACATGCGGCAGCGGCGAGCTGGCGATGTCTTCGGGCGCGGTGTTCTTGCCGGCCACGCCGGGAACGAGATCAATGCCGGCTTTGTGGAAAAGCTGTTTCACGAAGGCTGAGCAATAGACCGAGCGTTCCTGGGCCAGACGGTTTTCCCGCGCCCGCAATTCCGGCTGCTTCAACACCAGGAGCGTGCCAATGAGTTCGCGGAGGGAATAACGCTCGCGGCTGGCGACCCGTTCCAAACCCTCCCGCAAGAGCGTGGTGACCTGCGTTTCGCTCAAGCCGAAATCCAGCACGGCCAGCGTCGGGAACATTTTCTCATCAAAATATTTGTCCGCGCGATTCTCCTGAACGCCGAGCTGGATGTTCTTCCGCAAAATCTGGAGATCCGACTCCAAAACCCAATGCTGGCCGTCCACGCGCTTGCCTTCGAACAAAAAGGCGTGCGACCAGTCGCTCCAGCGGCGTTCGGCGTGCAGATGCCGTTGCGCCAGGCGGATCGCGCTGTCGATCTTGGTCGTGCCGCCGCACAAGCCGACACGACCGGGCTGCGCGTAACGCTCGATGAATTCGCGGTTGGTGATGCCGCTGACAAGGATGGTCTGATTTTTCATGGGGTAGGCATTGTTCAACGGTATGGCGCCCGAATCAAGAACGTGCTTTAAACTGGCATCGTGGCTTCCGGTTTTTTCCGCGTTGCACCCTTTTTTGGTTATTGACGTCGGCTTGATTACGAGCAATCTGAATCAACTATCAACTTGGCCGTAGTTTGAAACGGTGTCTTACAAATGTCTTTTTGATCAGAAGACCGTGACATAATCCCTGATTGTCATGTTTAGAAATATCTTCCCCAACTCAATACAGCGGTTCCCCGGCAAGCCGCTGGCCAGCCGTTCTGCATTCACCCTCATCGAACTGCTGGTGGTTATTGCCATCATTGCCATTCTTGCGGCGATGCTGTTGCCTGTATTGAGCAAAGCCAAAATGCGCGCCCAGCAAATAAGGTGTCTCAGCAACCTCAAACAAATCACTTTATCCGGGATCATGTATCTCAATGACACGGGCGGTTTTATTGGGTATTCCGACCCGACTTTGCCGAACACAGTGTGGATGGGGACATTGATTGATCTGTATTCCAAAGTAGATGCAGTCCGTCTTTGCCCGGCAACAACGGAGCCCAGCCCATTGCCCATAGTCAGCGCGGCTGGCAATTGCGAAACCCCTTGGATATGGTATGACAACGGAAGCGGTCCTCCTGCGCATGCCGCAAAGACCTATGATGGGAGTTATGCCATGAATGGCTGGCTTTACAAAATGGCAGCCGGTGCGATCGACCAAAGCGGAAGGGGATTTTCATACTATTTCGGTAAGGAATCAGCCTTACAATTTTCATCCCAAACGCCATTCTTTGTGGATGGGTGGTGGGTGGACCTGTGGCCTTGGGAAACCGATTCTCCCGATCCAGATTTGTATCATGTCAGCAGCGGCGCCGGCGCCCCGACGATTGCGCGTTGTGTGACGCCCCGGCATGGCTGGAACGCCCCCTCCGCCGCCCCGCGAAATTTCACGCCAACATCGCAGATGTTACCGGGTTCAATTGAGGTGGGATTGGCCGACGGACACGCAGAAAATGTGAAGCTGCAAATGCTCTGGAGATATTATTGGCACCGCAATTGGGATATGACCATTGTGAACCGGTGACTTGAACATGCCTTGTCGGTCAATGGAATCGATGATCTTGGAACGATTGAGGCACAATCCAACGCGCCGGACTTCATCAGGTTGCTTTGGAGGACAAAATTGACCGGGTAACGAGGCGCCAACGGATTACGATTCCAAGCTTCCATTCGCCCGTCAAAAACTGTTTTCATGGCGCATGGTTCCGTGCGTCATCTTTGAGGACGAGCATCTGCTGGTGGTTTCCAAACCCGCGGGCTGGAACACGCACTCGCCCAGTCCGTATGCCGGCGAGGGCATTTACGACTGGTTGAAACATCGTGAGCCGCGCTGGGCCACGCTCGCGATTCTGCACCGGCTCGACAAGGAAACCAGCGGGGTCCTCGTTTTCGGCAAAACCCCGCTGGCCAACAAGTCGCTCACGGAACAATTCACTGCGCGGCGCGTCCGCAAAAAATATCTCCTGCTCACGGACAAGCCGGTGCCGGCAAAAGAATTCACGGTGAAGACGGAATTGCTTCGCATCGGGGAGAAATACGCGAGCCGGCCGGGTGGGGAAATGGCCGAGACCAGATTTACTCCCGTGCTGGATGCCAAATTCACGGTCAAGAGCGCGGGGTTAAGGATGGTGGATGCCGAGCCGTTGACGGGTCGCACACATCAGATCCGGGTTCACGCGGCGGAAAGCGGTTTCCCCATCCTCGGCGATGTGCTTTATGGCGGCACGCCATCCGCGCGTGTTTATCTGCACGCCTCGGAGATTGAATTCAGTCATCCGGCCACAAACGCCACGGTGAAATTTTTTGCGCCGGTCAATTTCGACATTGAGCCGCGTCTGGCTTTGCGCACGGCGATCATCGAGCCGGAAGCGACTAATGCCTTCCGCGTGATTCACGGGGCGGGCGACGGCCGGCCGGGCTGGTTCGTGGAAAAGCTCGGTGACTTTCTGCTCTCACAATCCGAAGTGCCGCTGGACGCAAAGCAGAGCGAAGAATTATCGTGGCTCGTAAAAGTATTCGGTTCGCGTGGCGCGTATCACAAGATCCTTTCCCGCCATGTGCGCCAGTCAAACGTGGCGGATGCCTCGCCACAACTCGTTCTGGGTAGCGGCGTCTCGGCAGAGCGCCGCAAATCTGACGAGACCAATAAGTCCGGCTTTCTGCTGAAAGCCGCTACGCCGAGTTTTGAAATTCTGGAAAATGGCATCCGTTACGAGATGAGTTTCAATGAAGGCTATTCCGTCGGCCTGTTTCTGGACCAGCGCGACAACCGCCGCCGCCTGCTCACCGGCCACATCGCGGCAAATTTCCCTCAACTCTCAACCCTCAACTCTCAACTTTTAAACTGTTTTTCCTACACCTGTGGCTTCTCGGTCTGCGCCGCCAAGGCGGGTGCACGGGTAACCAGCCTTGATCTCTCAAAAAAATATCTCGAATGGGGCAAACGCAACTTCGTGCTGAACGATCTCGACGCGGCGGCGCATGATTTCATCTACGGCGACACATTCGACTGGCTGCGGCGGCTGGCGAAGAAGGGCCGCGCTTTCGACACTGTGGTGCTCGACCCGCCGACGTTTTCGCAATCGAAGGAACACGGCACGTTTCGCGCGGAAAAGGATTATGGTAAACTCGTCACCGCCGCGCTGCCGGTGCTCAAGCCGGGCGGCGTGCTGCTGGCCTCGACCAACGCGGCGGACTGGCCCCCGGAAAATTTTCTCGCGGCCGTGGAAGCGGCGGTTCACGCGGCGAAGCGAAAAATCCTGCAACGGCATTACGTCCCGCAACCGCCGGATTTCCCCATCAGCCGCGCCGAACCGGCGTATCTGAAAACGGCGTGGTTGAGAATCGGATAAAACCAGCAATACAGGTTTCACCAACAGCATTGCGAAATTTATTACAAGAAATACAATCCGTTCAGCGTGGAACTCATTGATAACGCCGGGCAAATTTGAACGACAACGTAAACAGCCATGGCTGAAACCAAAATTGATCCGGGTAGTCTGCCGGACAGAGCGCAGCTTGACCTCGCGCGTTTTGCGGATGGCTTGCAGCGCAACCGGGACGGGGTTTGGCGCGGGCGCGGCACCGAGCCGGTCTCCTACCCTGCGGCGGGCAACAACGACTGCTTTGCACTTGAGGACAGTTCGTTCTGGTTCGCCCATCGCAACGCATGTCTCATGGCCTTGCTCCGGCGGTTTCCCGCCACCGGCCCGTTCTTCGATATCGGTGGTGGCAACGGCTTCGTAGCCGCTGCGCTTAAGTCGGAGGGCATGCCAGTGGTTCTGGTCGAGCCAGGAGCCGACGGTGTCCGCCATGCACAGGCGCGCGGACTGCGCACGGTGGTGCAGGCGACGTTGAAAGAAGCGCGTTTCCGCGACGGATCACTGCCCGCCATCGGCTTTTTCGACGTGATGGAACATATTGATGACGAGCAGGGATTCCTGTGCGAGGTTCGCCGTTGCCTCGCCGCGGAGGGGCGCATCTACCTTACCGTGCCGGCGGGACGCTGGCTGTGGTCGGACGCCGATGTGCAGGCCGGACACTTCCGTCGTTATACGTTCGCCAGCTTGCGGCGGGCATTGGAGCGCGCGGGCTTCCGGCCCCTGTTTATGAGCAAGATGTTTTCCCCTCTGCCACTGCCATTGTTTCTGTGCCGGTCGCTGCCGAGTCTTTTTGGTCATCGGCGGCAGCCTGCCCGGAGCTATTCCAGCCAGCATCAGTCCAAGGGCCGCCGGTTCATGGAGCGCCTCTGGGCTTGGGAACTGACCCGGCTGGCTCGCGGGCGGAGCATTCCCTGCGGAACTTCTTGTCTTGCCGTGGCGGAACTCTCATCCTACAAATCAAAGTGATTTTCCAATGTCAACCAGCGATGTGACGCGGCTCACGATTTCGGTCGTCGTTCCAGTCTATAACAGTGAATTGACGCTGCCAGAATTGGTCAGGCGCCTGCAACCGGTGCTGACCGGGACGGCGCGCGAATACGAACTGCTGCTGGTCAACGACGGCAGCCGGGATCAAAGCTGGCGGATGATACAACGGCTCGCTGCGGAGCATAAATGGATTCGCGGAATCAACCTGATGCGAAATTACGGACAGCACAATGCGCTGCTCTGCGGCATTCGGGCGGCCCGGTTTGACACGCTTGTGACGATGGACGACGACCTGCAACATCCGCCGGAAGAAATCCACAAGTTGGTGGCCAAACTGGAGGAAGATTTTGAGGTGGTTTATGGTTTTCCAGAACACCAGCAGCACGGTTTATTGAGAGATCTCGCTTCGGGGCTGACCAAGCTGGCTCTCCAGAGATCCATGGGAGCCGAAACGGCCCGTCATGTCTCGGCCTTCCGCGCGTTTCGAACCCAAGCCCGCGATGCCTTTGCGAGCTACCACAGCCCGTTTGTTTCCATTGACGTCGTGCTGACTTGGGCCACCACACGGTTTGTCGCCATTCAAGTCCGGCACGATTCCCGTCAGGCAGGCGTTTCGAATTATACTTTTGGCATGCTGTTCCGGCATGCGATGAACATGATGACTGGTTTTTCAACCCTGCCCCTGCAATTGGCCAATCTCATGGGCTTTTTCTGCACCGCCTTTGGTGGAGTTATTTTGTTGATCGTCATCGGACGATATCTGCTTTATGGCACCAGTGTGCAAGGATTCACCTTTCTGGCATCAATCATAGTAATCTTTTCCGGCGCTCAACTGCTGGCTCTGGGCATCATTGGAGAGTATCTGGCACGCATGCATTTCCGCATGATGGAGCGCCCGACTTACACCGTCCGTGAGGAAATTGTCCCGCATGACGAGGTGGTGTCATGAACGCGCCCAACTCTGTTCCATGCGAGTTGCTGCCGTGGGACACGGAGTTTTTCTGCTGTCGCATAGCGCGCGTGTGCGGGGATACGATGGGACAGGAACAGGCGGTGCAAATTGATGGCTGGAGCCGCATCAATCGTGTTCGTGGTCTGTATTTCCTGTCGCGGGCGGATGACCCGGCAACCATCCAGACAGCCGAGCAGCATGATTTTAGGCTGGTTGACATCCGTGTCAGCTTCGAGCGCCGAATGATGGATTCGCACGACTCAATTTGCTCTGGCCTGCCTGCTGGTGCTCGCATCCGGCCGGTTCAACCCGATGACCTGCCAGGATTGCAAGTGATGGCTCGGACGGGGCACAGGGAAACGCGTTTTTTTAGTGATTCACATTTCCCGCGCGAACGCGCGGAAGACTTCTATTCGGCCTGGATCACATTGGAGGTTCAAGGACGCGCCAAAATCGTATTGGTCGCCGCCTCGTCGGCCAATCAGCCTTTGGGTTATATTTCATGCCATCTGGATCCAGTTCGTCAAGCGGGGCAAATCGGTTTGGTCGGTGTCAGTCCAGAGGTTCGCGGGAGGGGCATTGGAAAAAATCTGGTTCAGGACGCGATTGGCTGGTTCCGGACACAAGGCGCACAAACGGTGACGGTCGTTACACAAGGGAAAAATCAAGCGGCTCAACGTCTTTACCAGCAGTGCGGCTTTTTGAGCCGGGACTTGCAGCTCTGGTATCATAAGTGGTATCCTGCTTTGGATTAGAAACCAAGAACGGACGATAAACCCCACCAAATGGATCGACTTTATCAAATCCCATTCAACCAATCCTCCCTGCAAGGCCGGGAACTGGAACATATCTTCCGAACAATGACCATCGGGCAGATCGCCGGAGACCAAACCTACTCAAAAAGATGCCATGCAGTTTTGGAACAGGTGCTGGGCGCGAAAAAGACGATGGTAACCACCTCCTGCACTCACGCACTGGAGATGTGCGCCCTGCTGCTCGACATCCAGCCCGGCGACGAAGTAATTATTCCCTCCTTTACCTTCGTATCCACGGCGAACGCCTTTGCCTTGCGTGGGGCGAAAATTATTTTTGCCGACATCCGGCCCGACACGTTGAACTTGAACGAGCAACAACTCGAAGGACTCATCACTTCGCGAACCAAGGTTATCGTCCCGGTGCATTATGCCGGGGTGGGTTGTGAAATGGATGTGATTGGCGGGATTGCCGTCCGCCATGGTATATCCGTGGTGGAAGATAATGCCCACGGATTGTTCGGCAAGTTCCGGGGCCGCTGGCTGGGCACCTTCGGCTGCCTGGCCGCCCAGAGTTTTCACGAAACAAAAAACATCACCTGCGGTGAGGGCGGCGCACTGCTCATCAACGACGCGCGTCTAATTGAACGGGCCGAGATCATTCGTGAAAAGGGGACGAATCGCAGCCGGTTCTTCCGAGGACAGGTGGACAAATATTCCTGGGTGGACATCGGATCGAGCTATGTGATGAGTGACGTTCTGGCAGCCTTTCTCTTCGCCCAGTTGGAAGTGTGGCAAACCATCCAGGCACAACGTCAGCGCATCTGGAGGTATTACGACCAGAACCTGCGTGGCTGGGCGCAGGAACGCGGGATTGGCTGTCCTGTGGTGCCCGCCCACTGCGAGCAATCCTACCACATGTATTACCTGATAATGCCATCTTTGGAAAAACGTCAGGCGTTTATTACTTTTCTAGAATCACACGGCATTCTCAGTGTTTTTCATTATGTGCCGCTCCACCTTTCGCCCATGGGCCAGCGGGTGGCTGGTGGGAACGGGAGTTGTCCTGTGAGTGAACAGAAAAGTGAGCGCCTGATCCGGCTGCCTTTTTACAACAATCTCAGCCAGACTCATCAGGATCAGGTGATCGCCGCTGTCCGGCAATTCCAATCATGAAAATAATTGAAAGACTTTCATCGACCCTGAGTCTCCCGGCTGGTTACCGGCTATTCCGACGAATGGTGGGAGGGGAGTCTGCCTGGAGGATTTATCTGGATGAGCATGTGAAACCCGCTGCCGGGGACAAAATTCTCGACATTGGGTGTGGACCGGCAGACGTTTTGAATTATCTCCCGGCGGTCAATTACACGGGGCTCGACATCAGCCCCGAATATATTTTTTCGGCCAAGGAGCGCTTTGGATCCAGGGGGCGCTTCTGTTGCGGTGATGTTGGCCTGACTACCATCGAAGGAGAGCAAGGTTCTTTTGACCTGGTTCTGGCCACGGGCGTAATCCATCATTTGGACGATGCACCGGCGGCCAAATTATTTGCTTTGGCCCGCCGGGTTCTGCGCCCCACCGGACGTCTGGTCACTTTTGATGGATGCTATGTGCCCCAGCAATCACGCATCGCACGCTGGATGCTGGCAAAAGACCGTGGAAAATTTGTCCGCACTCGTGAAGAATATATGCGGCTCGCTTCGGCGCACTTCTCGAAGGTGGAACCCCATGTCAGACATGATCTGCTGCGCATACCTTATACTCACCTGATCATGCGTTGCTCCATAATTCCTCAAGCAACAAGTCAAGCTGGCGCAGTGTAACTTGCATAGCGGCTACACAACCAAAGCGAATTGACTTAATACCGAATAAATCCTCCAGCTATGCTGGAGAGACTCCCGAAGTTTGACAACCCCGGGAGTTATTGCGGCGTCTGTCGATCGTGAACCGCTCAAGGTTTACGAAAGGACAGATCATGCAAAGGTATGAAACATTGAAACACACGACGTAGGAATGCAAATACCATGTGGTGTTCATCACGAAATGCCGGAAGAGGACCCGGTCCGGGCAAATCCGGCGGGAGTGGGGGCCAGTGTTCCGGGAATGGGCGCGGCAGAAGGAGTGCGAGATGATCGAGGGGCACCTGATGGTCGAGCATGTGCACATGCTGCTCTCGATTCCACCGAAGGATTCGGTTGCACAGGTGCCGGGGTTCCTGAAGGGTAAGACGGCGATCCACATTGCACGGGCGTATGGCGGGCAGCGGCGGTGCTTTGTGGGTCAGCAGTTCTGGGCGCGCGGCTATTGGGTGTCGATCGTGGGGCGGGACGAAGCCGCGGTGCGTCGCTGCGTTCAGGAACCGGAAAAGGAAGATCAGCGACTGGATCAACTGACGCTGATGCCGCTTTGAGCGGCTCATGGAAACATCAACCGCTTTGAGCCGTTCACGCGATCTCATGCCCCCGGCTTTGCCGGAGACCACTGACTCCAATCCAAAAACAATGAAGCACCGCGCAGCCAGTTCATGAGTTACATTGCACCAGTCAGTTTGTATCTGGCTTGTAACCTGAAAACTTCTCCGCGGGAATATTTTCCAGGCAGTTCACCGCGCCATCCGGGGTCATTTCAAGAAACTGTTCTTGTAGTGCATGCTTCCGCAAGTGCTCCGTAACTTGCGCACTCCAGTATTCCAAGTGCCGCCCCCATCGACCATCCGGCAGATCCAATTGTGGCATCAACTGTTCCGGACGGGTACGGGTCATGCTTCCAACGATCCAGACACTATTACTGCCGCTCAAGGTTTCGGTGATTGCACGCAGCACCGGAGCCATCGGATCATGGTTGTTCATCTGTTCCAGTACCAGGTCACTACGATGAACCTTGTGCGAGGTTATCGGCGGCACGGTCATCCAATGAGCCTGGCCCGTATAATACCGGTCAAATGTTATCGCCTGCCAGGGGCCTTGGATCACGATGAGGTCCTGCGCTCCAGCCTTCTGGTTAAGAATGGCGGCAATCAAATCCACATTGGTTCGCCGCGTATGTGCTTCCTCCCACGCTGACCGCGAACACCAAGTCATTATCACAATCATGAACCCAATGCGGAGCAATCCCCAGGGACGTAATGCAGGCCAGTTCGCGCCCAGTAATCCATCCAGCGAAACCGCACATAGGCACAGGATGCCAATGTAATACCACGCCTGCGTCGGATACTGTAACTTCATTAGAAATGCCGTGTATCCCACTATTCCTAACAACATGCTCACTCCACAGAATAACGCCAGGTCCGAGCGCCGGATGGCGATGGCGGCGGCAGGTTCCATAACGTGCGCCTGCCTTTTGCGTTTCCACTGCAACAGGAGCGCCACAATAACTCCGACCAGCAGAAGCATGACCCAAAGCCAGACTTCGGGGCCGTTATAAATGGGGGGATAAGCACTGCTCCGCATCGTAGTTACAGCGTCGCGGACTTTAAGCCAAAGCGTCAAGAGACTGAAGGTCGGATCCTGGTTCATCGGCACATAGGCCGAGCCCCGGTGAATAATTGGCAAATACATTGCCATGGACGCGCCAGCAATGGCACCAATACCCACCAGTGCCCCCAGTATCTTCCATTGCCCTCGTCGAATGACTACAAGCGCCGCGCCAGACAGCATCGCACCCAGAAACACCACGTCATAATAAACGCAATGTGCAAAAAGAATGCAGACGAAACCGGTCCAAAGAACACGCGACCTCGATGGAAACTCCACCATTCGCCAGATCATTCCAAAACTAAGCACCAGCAGACCGCTCGCCAGACCATAGGCCCGGCTTGCTCCCATGATGAAGATAAACATCGGCAGGCTGCCCAGGAGGGCAACGCTCAAGGTCGGTGCGCGCCCTCCCATCCAGCGTGAACATAGCCACAGCGAGACAAGAAAGAAGATGCCCACATACAAACCCACAACGCGGATGCCGGCGTCAGTGTTCGCCATGCCTAGAAAACAAAACCCGCGCAGAATCAACGGCCAGAGAGGGGGGAAAGACTCGAACGGCATGTTGTCCCACAGCTCCTTGAGCGACGGCATTTGCGCCAAGCTGATGGTGTTGACCTCATCGCGCCACAAGGGGCCCGCATACATCGCCGTCAGAACCAGGAAGACAGCCGAGAATGCAGTGCCAGCCACCGCCACCGCAGTTTCCATCTCCAGCTTTGGCGGGCGCGGTGGCAAGGTGGTTTTAAGGTTGGCCGGATGAACTATCACGCGTCAGTCAACTTTCCCTTGTTCCGAAGGTTTAGGGGCTTCTTTGCCACAACCATTGATATAGCCATAGTTAGTTTATTACGAACCGCCGTTATACGAAGGTCTCGAAACCAGTGCGTAACCCGCGCTGGGCCCCGACAGCAAATCAAGTAATTGCCCGATGGCGGCGCAAAAAGCAATCCTGGATTTCAAATTGCCAACGCTCGCACCGATTAATTGGCTGCCGGTGTTGGCGGGTCAATTCGCATCAGACTTATAGCCTTTGAACTGGGCTAGAGGCAGGTTTTCCAGGTGGCTTACCAGCCTGTTCACAGGTATTTCAAAATCCTTTTTTTGCAGCGCATGATCCAGCAGCACGGTTGTAACTTGCGCGCTCCAGTAAATGCCATATGGCCCATACGATTTAACCGACTGGTCCGATGGTGGCCGATTCGGGTGAATGTTTAATTGGTATCCCACCAGCCAGACACTATGGCCGCTCTGCAAGGTATTGGTAACCTCGCGCAGCACCGGAGCCATCGGATCCGGCTGGTTCATCTTTTCGAACACGAGGTCGTTGCGATGCACCTTGTGTGAATCAATCGGTGGCACTGTCACCCACTGGGCTTGGCCGTGATAATAGCGGCTGAAGGTAATTCCCTCCCATGGTTGCTGCACCACGATCAGATCCCCTGCGGCGGCCCGCTGGTTGAGAACAGCGGCAATGGTATCCACGTTGCTCCGCCGGGTATGCGCTTCTTCCCACGCTGACCGCGCATACCAAGGCATCATCACCACCATGAGGCCGATCCGGAACAAACCCCAGGGACGCAGGGCTGGCCAGTTCGCCCCCAGCAGCCCGTCCAGCGAAATGGCGCATAAACAAATCATTTCAACGTAATACCACGTCTGCGTGGGATACTGTAGATTTAGCAGAAAAGCCATATATCCCTCGATTCCGAGCAGCAGGCTCACAATGCAGAACAGTGCCAGGTCGGCACGAACCTTGGCTGGAGCCGCCGCTGCCGGATTGTTCGCATGACGCGCGCGTGTCCGCTGGATCACAAGTGCCACGACCGATCCGCCCAATATAAGCCCAATCCAAAGCCAGAGTCCCAAGCCGTTGAATCTGGGCTGCTGAGCACTACTCCGGGCGGATACCGTTTGACCGAACGTATGCCATAGGATGGAGGGATCTAAGAATGGAAGCTGGTTCATCGGCACATAGGCCGATCCCCGGTGGATGATGGGCAGGTATATCGCCATGGAAGCAGCAGACACGACCCCGATCCCCGCCAGTGCCACAAGTGTCTTCCATTGTCGCCGACGAATCACCACCATGGCTCCGCCGGCCAGCATCGCACCGAGAAAAATCACGTCATAATAGACGCAATGCGCGAAAAGCAAGCAGACAAGGCCAGCCAAAAGAACCCGCGACCGCGACGGGAATTCCACCAGCCGCCATATCGTTCCGAAACTGAGCAACAGCAAACAGCTCGCCAGTCCATAAGCCCGGTTCGCCCCCACGATGAAGATAAACGCCGGCAGACTGCCCAGTAGTGCAATGCTCAGGATCGGCGCGCGACTCCCCATCCAGCGTGCGCAGAGCCAGAGCGAAGCCAGGAAGAGCAAGCCAACACAGAGCCCGAGAAGCCGGATGCTCAGATCACTGCCCGCCAAGCCGAGCTGGCCGTATCCGCGCAAAATCAACGGCCAAAGCGGGGGAAACGACTCGAACGGCATGTTGTTCCATAACTCCTTCAGCGAGGACATCTCGGCTATATTGATGCTGTTGACCTCATCGCGCCAAAGCGGTCCCGCAGATATTGCCGTGATAACCAGCAAAATCGCTGCAAACGCAGTGCCAGCCAACGCGACCATGGTTTCCATCCCCAGCTTTGGCGGTCGCGGCATGGGCTTGTCTTTAATTTCGGTCTGATGAATTATCACGCGTAAAAAAGCTTTTCCGTTGTCTCAATTGCCAGGAGCCATTCAAGAGGGAATGATTGACTTTGCCAAAGTTTTTTGCGGTCAACCAAGGTTCAACAAAAACGCGATGAACCCAGTGCACGCTCACGGCTGTTTTTCGAAAACAAATGTCTGCCTGACGACGAAGCGAAAAGCAATGCGCAAATTCAAATTGCCAGCCGCCGCTTGATTTCCTTGAGCCGCGCCCCCGCTTCCTTTTTGGCGAGGCGTGGGGGTTGGCCGCCGGACTGGATGCCATCTCCACGCCGCATGATTTTCAATTTATCTTCCTCAGCCTCGATGGCGGTCACCGTCTTTTCGCTGGCGGGAAGTTTGAGTTCGCCCATGGCCGGCAGCAATTCCCTCGGTGCCGGCTGATTTCTTTCCTATTGAGTTTGATTTTCAGGCTGCTTCGCCAAGAATGTCGGCCATCATGGAATGGATTACATCACCGGAAATCTGGATCAGCCTGCTCACGTTGACCGTGCTCGAAATCATCCTGGGCATCGACAACATCGTTTTCATCTCCATTCTGGCGGGCAAGCTGCCTCACCACCAGCAAGCCAAGGCCCGGCAAACCGGCCTGATGCTGGCGCTGGTCACCCGCATCCTGTTGTTGTGCGGTCTGGCGTTCATGGTCAAACTGACGAAGCCGCTCTTTGAGATCCCGACTTTGGGTATCCTGCATGAACCGCATGGAGTTTCCGGACGGGATTTGATTCTCATTCTGGGCGGCTTGTTCCTGCTGTGGAAAAGCACCAGCGAGATCCATCACAAGCTCGAAGGCGAGAATGGAGAAGTCTCCAGTGCTGCCGCCCCAAAATTCGTCTCGATCGTCGTTCAAATTTTATTGCTCGATATCGTCTTTTCACTGGACTCGGTCATCACCGCCGTCGGCATGGCGCGCTATCTCGGGGTGATGATCGCAGCGGTCATCCTTGCGCTGGTGTTCATGTTGTTTTTTGCCGGCACGATCAGTGATTTCATCCACAAACATCCGTCGTTGAAAATGCTGGCCTTGAGTTTCCTCATGCTCATCGGCTGTGCGCTGGTGGCCGAAGGGTTCCACAAGGCAATGCCGAAAGGCTATATCTACTTCGCCATGGCGTTTTCGGTGGGCGTGGAGGCGCTGAACATTCGCGTGCGTTCCAAGAAAAAAACCGCCCCGGTGGAATTACATCAGCCCTACCGCTGAAGCGGTTTGACTCACAAGGGCGGCAACAGTCGCTTGATTTCTTTGATTTACGACCTCCCTCACCTGTTTCCTCTCCCCAAGGAGAGGATCTCACCTTGAACGTTTCCTGATTTGCAACCGCGTCAGCACCCATCCAGCCGCAGGTTTGTGACGAAGCGCGGAGAACGTTTCTCCTTCCCCTGGGGGGAGAAGGCCGGGATGAGGGCGGGCAACTCAAAAAATTCCCCCCAATCAAATTGCCAGCAGCAGGCGTTTGATTTCCTTCAACCGCGCCTTGGCTTCTTTTTTGGTGAGGCGCGGGAATTTGCCGCCGAGCTGGATGAAATCGCCGCGACGCGTGATTTTTAATTTATCCTCTTCCACCTCGATGGCGGTCACGGCCTTTTCGCTGGCGAGGATTTTTAATTCGCCCACGGTCAGCAGCAGTTCCACCGGTGGGGGCAACGGGCCGAAACGGTCGCGGAGTTCCTTCTGCAACGCATCGAGCGCCAACTTGTCCGTGGCCTGCGCGAGTTTGCGGTAAATCTCGATGCGATGCTGCGGCTCGGTGATGTAGTTGTGAGGCAAGTTAGTAGTCAGTAGTCCGTGGTCAGTAGCTGCGGACGACTGACTACTGACTGCTGACTCGCCCAAAAAATCCAGCGCGATCCGGACTTCCACGCGGGGTTTCACTTTCTCCCCTTTCAACGCGCCGACGCTTTGCTTGAGCAGCTGGCAGTAGAGTTCGAACCCGACGGCGGTGATGTGGCCGCTTTGTTCCGAGCCGAGCAGATTGCCTGCGCCGCGGATTTCGAGGTCGCGCATGGCGATCTTGAAACCGCTGCCGAGTGAGGCGTATTGCTTCATCGCGCTGATGCGTTTGCGAACGTCGGTGAGCAGGCGCGCGTGACGCGGCAGCAGCAGATACGCGTAGGCCTGATGCTTGTAGCGCCCGACGCGACCGCGCAACTGGTAAAGCTCGCTCAAGCCGAAGCGGTCGGCGCGGTCGATGATGATGGTGTTCGCGTTCGGAATATCAAGGCCGCTCTCAATGATCGTCGTGGAGAGCAGAACGTCCGCCTCGCCGTTGACGAACTTGGTCATCACTTCTTCCAGATCGTCTGCGTGCATCTGGCCGTGGCCGACGACGATGCGCGCTGCCGGCACAAGCGACTTTAACTTCGCCAGCATCGTGTCAATCGTCGTCACGCGATTGTGCAGGAAGAAAACCTGTCCGCCGCGATTGAGTTCGCGCTGGATGGCGTCGCGGATGGTGCGTTCGTCGTAGGGTGTGGCAATCGTCTCGACGGGCAGGCGGTCGTGCGGCGGCGATTGGATGGTGCTCATGTCGCGCGCGCCGGTGAGTGCGAGGTAAAGCGTGCGCGGAATCGGTGTGGCGCTCAACGTCAGCACGTCCACCATCGTGCGGAGGCGCTTGAACTTTTCCTTGTGCAACACGCCGAAGCGCTGCTCCTCGTCAATCACCACCAGACCGAGGTCCTTGAACGCGATGTCGTCCTGCACGATGCGATGAGTGCCGATGACGATGTCCACCGCGCCCGCCGCCAGATTTTTCACGACTGTGTCCTGTTCGCGCCGCGTGCGGAAGCGCGAGAGCAATTCCACGCGGATCGGATAATCCGCCACGCGTTCGCGGAAATTATTGAAGTGCTGCTGCGCGAGCACCGTCGTCGGCACGAGGATGGCGACCTGCTTGCCGTCCATCACGCATTTGAACGCGGCGCGAATGGCGACTTCCGTTTTGCCAAAGCCGACGTCGCCGCAGATGAGGCGATCCATCGGCTTGGGGCGTTCCTGATCCGCCTTCGTGTCCGCGATGGCGGTGATCTGGTCACGAGTTTCCTCGTAAATGAAGGCGCTTTCAAACTCGCGTTGCCATTGCGTGTCCGGCTTGCAGGCATGGCCAGCCTGCGTTTCGCGCACGGCCTGGATGCGGAGCATTTCCGCGGCAATATCGCGCACGGCCTTTTCCGTCTGCTCCTTGGCCTTGTGCCAGCGCGTGCCGCCAAGCGTGTTGAGCGGTGGATTGGCCTTGCCTGCGCCGACGTATTTGCTGACGAGATGAGCCTCGCTGACGGGGACGTAAAGCTTGGGCGGTTCATTGACGTCATCGTTGGCGGCGAATTCGATGACGAGACATTCCGTGCCGGTCGCCGGTTCCGATTTGATGATGGAGAGTTCCGTTCCGCGTGCGCCACGGCCGACGGGCATGTTTTTCAAGCCAAGATAACGCCCGATGCCGTGCTGCAAGTGAACGACCAAATCGCCTTCCTCGAGATCCGCGAAATCAATCTCCATCGCCGAACGCACGGCGAGCGCATGCGGCGACTTGAGACGGCGCGGGCGCTGGACTTTGTAACGGCCGAAAATCTCCGCGTCGGTCACGACGACCAGCTTTGCCTCGTCGCAAAGAAAGCCACGAGCGAGCGAGCCGATTCTGATTTGAGGATGGGGTCTGGGATTTGGGGTCTGGGGTCTGGGGTCTGGCGTCTGGGGTTGTGCGGCGTGAGCGTCTTTCCCCGGATCCCAGACCCCAGACCCCAGACCCAACTCCTCCCAGATTTCCTCGAAGCGCTGGCGTTCGCCGTCGTTGTTGCAGAAGACGTGGACGGCGTAATCCTGACGCAACCAGCGATGAAGTTGTTGAAAAAACTCCCGGCGCTGCGCCTCGGCGATCTGCGGTTCCGGCGCGCGTTCCCCCAGCGGACGAAATTCTTCAAGCGATGTGAAGAGCGGAGCGCCGAACTCCGGTTCGGCCAGTTGGTTCTCTGAAGCGGTGATGCTGGCCGAGCCGGTGCCCGGTGTTCCAATTACGTCCGCCTCGCTCACTTCGAGACGCGACATCCCGCGTTGATCGAGCCCGGCGAGAAAATCAGTCCACGCAATAACGAAAGGATCATCCGCCGGAATCTGCGTGGCGTATTCCTCGGCGCGCAAGGCAAGCTGCTCCGGCTCGCACAAAAGGAAGATGGCTTCACGCGGAAGATAGTCGAGCAAAGTTGAGAGTTGAGAGTTGAGGGCTGAGGGTTGTGCGGAACTCGCGGACAAGCTGTCCGCGCTCCGTTTCAAAATTCCCAGTTCGCCCGCCGGCGGCAGCGTGACACTGGAGATTTCCCCGCGCGAAATTTGCGTGAGCGGGTCAAACTCGCGCAGCGATTCCAGTTCGTCGCCAAAAAAATCCAGCCGCACCGGCCACGGACTCGTCGGTGGAAAAATGTCCACGATGCCGCCACGCAGGGCGATCTCGCCCTTCTGCGTGACCTGCGCCTCGGCTTCGTAGCCCTGGGTTTCCAGCCATTCGATCAAATCCAGCGGCGCGGTCTTGTCGCCGCGCTGCAAAACCCGCGTGCGGGTTTTCAAATCGTCCGGCGCAAAGGTTTTTTGGAGCAGCGCGGTGATGCCGGTCACCACCAGGGTTGAGAGTTGGGAGTTGAGGGTTGAGAGTGGAATCAACGTTTGCAGGCGGTCGCTGATGACATCGGCATGGGGCAGTTTGCCTTCGTGCGGAAAAATTTCCCAGGCCGGATAGAAAAGCAGTTGAGAGTTGGGAGCTGAGAGTTGAGCAATCCACGTCTCGAGGTCTTGCTGAAAGCTTTCCTGTGTCTTGAGGCTGTCGGTGACGAGGACGATGGGGCGTGCCGGAAATTTTTGCAGAAGCAACGCGGCGAGTAACGGCTGGGCCGACGCGCAAATTTCCACGCCGGGCAGCGCTCCGCCCTGCTCCAGTCGCCGGACAAGGGATTGCACGACGGGAGTTCGCGCGATGTCAGCGAACAATTTGCCTGCCGCTGACGGGGGTTCGTTTGACGTCAAGCGCGTTGAAGCTCGCAGCGAAGACCGCCCACGTCAAGCCAGACGGGAACTGACGGCTGAATTCAGCGTTTCAGGGATGATTGGGAACGGGCTGCCGTTGGAATACTTCCAGCGCGCAGCGGTGGATTTTGCCATGGCGGCCGACGGCGTTCGTGCCGAAGGCATAGGTGGTTTCAACCGGGGAAAGGATGTCGGCCACCCCGACACGGGTGTAGTTGGTCTGGTAATCGTCCCACCAGTCGAACAGTTGTGGAGCCGCGCGCCGGCCCATGAGCATTTCGCTGACGGAAAGAACGATGAATTCCGGCCGTTGCGACTCAAGCTCGGCGATCATGTCCCGCTGCATTTTCAAGGCGAACGGCTGCGCCTCCAGCAGGGCGTAAATGTAAATGTAGCTGGTGGCGGAATGGCGGTGCGACAGAAAATAGATTTCCGGCTCCGAGCCGAGCACCGCCACGCGCGAGTCGGGCGGGGAATTGTCCCGGATGAACCGGGCGACGACTTCCGATTCGGGCAACGGGTCGTTGGCGTAAAGACTCCGGGCGAGCGTGTGCGGGGACATCAAAAACCAGACGTTTGCGTTCGTCACGATGGTGATGGCCACGACCAGCGCGAAGCTCCCGGCCGGCCAGTCGCCCAGCGCCGGGGTTTTATCGCCCTGCCAGCGGCGCAGCCCGCTGACCGCCGCCGCCGCCAGCAATGCCAGCGCGGGCAGCAGGATCAAGAAATAGTGGGGGCGAAAATAAAAATCCGGACAGACTGCCAGCGCCGAGGCCGCAAAAAAACCGGCCAGCCACCCGCGCGAACCTTTCCAGCGTGGATCGAGCCAGAGCGCGGCCAGCCCGCCGGCTGCGAGCAGCCACAGCAAAATTCCGCTCGTGACGGCCCAGGTGAGATTGTGCCAGAAAAAGCCCGGTGCCGCACTGAGCGGCACGCCCCGGGCATATTCACGGGCGTAGTCGAAGGTCCAGAACTTGAATTTTCCGAACACGTTCGCGTGCCAAAGCCACAAGCAACATAACCCCAGCGGCGCGAGCATGGCCGCACCATAGACCGCCACGGACGCGATACGTTTGCCGAAAGCATCGCTTGAAAAAATGAATTTGCCGAACGCAAACTGCAAGCCCGCCCACGCGGCGATGATGACTGCATGCTGTTTCATCAGCACCGCCGTGCCGAACAACGCGCCGCCGGAGGCGAGTAAAAAATAATTTTCCTGCTGCCGCGCACACCACATGAGGCACAGTCCCGCCGTGGCGAAGAAGGCACAGAAATGCGTCGCGTGTCCGGAGGTTCCCAGCATGGAAGGTCCCGCCGCCAGCAGGGCGTAGCTCGTCGCGGCCACGACGCCCGCCGTTTCGTCGAGTATTTTTTTGCCCAGCCAGAACAACATTAACGCCGTCGCCATGGTCATCAGCAAAATTCCGAAATGAATTCCCGCTGGCGTCCGACCGAACACCGCCATGATGCCGGCATAGGCCAGATACGTTCCGGGAAACTTCATGTTGCAGGCGAGTTCGTAGGGCGGTATTCCCTGGAGCATGAGCTGGCCGGCGTAGGCATATTCGCCCTCGTCACGTTCGAGCGGGAAATCCAATAAACGAAGTCGGGCGGCGGCCACAATGACCAGCACGGCGATCATGAGCCACCACATCCACGCTGGTTGGGAAATGCGGGGACGAACGTTGCGCGGCGTCATGCGCGGGCATTGAACAAAAATGCACTGGTAAACTCAATGCAATTTCCCGGTCTTTCTATTTGACCTGGTTCAAGGCGGCAACGCAACCTTGTGGAATGGCTTCGCCTAATCCTTGGATGATTTTGCCGTTTGTGCTGCTGCTGGGCGCGATTGCGAACGGGCCGCTGCTTGTGCCGAAGTGGTGGTTGCGGCACTATGCCAAAGTCGCGCTCGGCCTCGGCGCGGTCACGCTCTGCTATTATATTTTCATATTCCGCGACATGGCCCGCCTCGCGGACACCGCACACGAATACGTCAGCTTCATTGCACTGGTCGGCTCGCTCTATGTCGTTTCCGGCGGCATTCACATCGGTGTCAAGGGCGAGGCCACGCCGTTCAAGAACGTGGTTTTCTTGTTCATCGGTGCGGTCATCGCGAACCTGCTCGGCACCACCGGCGCGGCCATGCTGCTCATCCGGCCGTGGATCCGGATGAATAAATACCGCGTCACGACGCATCACATCGTCTTTTTCATCTTCATTGTCGCCAACGTCGGCGGCTGCCTCACGCCCATCGGCGATCCGCCCCTTTTCCTTGGTTACCTGCAGGGCGTGCCGTTCTGGTGGGTCGCCGAGCATTGCTGGCCGATGTGGTCGGCTGGCATCGGCATGCTGCTGGCGATTTTTTACGTCGTGGACAAAATTAATTTCGCGCGCGCTCCGCTGGCCGTGCGCGAAAAGGAAACCGCGACCGCAACGTGGCGGTTCGAGGGCCTGTCGAACCTGTTTTTCCTGGCCGTCATCCTGGGCGCGGTGTTTATCAAAATAATTTTCGTGCGGGAAGCGTTGATGATCGCCGCCGCCGCGGGTTCCTATTTTACGACGAAACCGGCGGTTCATTCGGCGAATCAGTTTGATTTCCACCCCATCCTGGAGGTGGTTATTTTGTTCGCCGGCATTTTTGCGACGATGATGCCCGCGCTCGACTGGCTTAACCAGAATGCGCCCCGACTTCTCGGCGCGAATCCTGGACCCGGCGTTTTTTTCTGGGGCACCGGCGTGCTGTCCAGCGCGCTCGACAACGCGCCGACGTATCTGGGTTTTCTGAGTGCGCTGTTCGGCGTGGCCGGCACCAATGACATCCATGAATTGCTCGGCCAGCAACACCTGCAAATTCTTGCCATCAGCGTGGGGGCGGTTTTTTTTGGCGCGGCCACTTATATCGGCAACGGCCCGAACTTCATGGTCAAGGCCATCGCCGAGCAGCAGAACGTTTCCACGCCGTCTTTCTTCGGCTTCATCTTTAAATTTGCGCTGCCGTTTCTGTTGCCGGTGCTGATAACCGTCTGGTTACTTTTCTTTCACGGTTAAAAAATTGTCACAATCCTGAAACATTCTCTTTGCGCGGGGCGTCTGTTTTCGCGAGATTAAGCCCAGTCAGTTTTGGAATCCACCGTGCGCACACTTTATAACATCCTGTTCATCGTTTTTTTCGTCCTGACCGCGCCGTATTATTTCTGGCGGATGCGGCGGCGCGGCAACTGGCTGCCGGGTTTTGGCCAGCGGTTCGCGAAATATGACCCCAGCCTCAAACAGGCGCTGACCAACCGCCATGTGGTCTGGCTGCATGCGGTCAGTGTCGGCGAGGTCAACGTCTGCACACAGCTCATCCGCGCGCTGGAACCGCGCGTGCCGAACATCAAGATCGTCGTGTCCACCACCACCACCACCGGGATGGGCGAATTGCGCCGCCGTCTGCCCAATCACGTCAGCAAGATCTATTATCCGGTGGACCGCCGCAAATTCGTCAACCGCGCGCTGGCGACGATCAATCCCAAAGCCATCGTGCTGGTCGAGGCCGAAATCTGGCCGAATTTCATCTGGCGGGCGCAACGGCTCGGCATCCCGATCTTTCTGGCGAACGCCCGGCTGTCCGACCGCTCGTATCCGCGCTACAAAAAATTCCGCTTTCTGTTCCAGCCGTTGTTCGCCTCGTTCACCGGCGTTGGCTGCCAGAGTGCCGAGGACGCACAGCGCCTCCGCGACGTGGGTTGCTCCGAACGTGCAGTGTCGGTCGTGGGCAACCTGAAGTTTGACGCGGCGAAACTGGATGAACACAGCGCGCTCGATGTTCCCGCCCTGCTCAGGCAAATCGGCGTGCCGCCGGATGCGCCGGTTTTGGTTGCTGGCAGCACGCATGACGGTGAGGAAGTTTTGCTGGTCGACATCGCGCGCCGGCTGCGGAAAAAATTTCCCAACCTGTTTTTGATCCTGGTGCCGCGCCATTTTGAACGGTGTCAGGAACTCGAACAAAAATTACGGGCGCGTGGCGTGAAGTTCATGTTCCGGAAGGAAATTCTGCCCGGCACCAGGCTGGGGCCGGACGCGCTGGAATGCCTCGTGGTGAACACGACCGGCGAACTGATGGCCTTTTACGAGCCGGCCACGGCAGTCTTCATCGGCAAGAGCCTGACGGCCTTCGGCGGACAGAACCCGATCGAGCCGGCGGCGATCGGCAAGCCGGTCGTGTTCGGTCCGAACATGCAAAACTTCGCGGACATCATCCGGCTGTTTAAGCAGAAAAATTCCGTGGTCCAAGTTCAGGATGCCGCCGAATTGGAGCGCGTGTTCGGCGAATTGCTGGCCGACGCGGATCGCCGGGCGGCGCTGGGCCGGGCGGCGCAGGCCGTGGTCACAGAAAATCTCGGTGCTGTGGACCGCACCACGGACATGATTCTGGCGCAGCTCAAGACCCGGGGGATTTACGTGGCGCCGGAAAATGGTTCGCCGTGATGTTTCCTCGCTTGACGAAGCCGCCATGTCTTTCCATATTCGCGCGAGCTTCCTGTGCGTGAACCGGAAGTGTGGTAGGTTCCAAGTCGTATGCCCAAATCAAAGGTTCGCAAAACCGGAGCGAATTCATCCCTGAAACAGGGAAAGCGCACGCCCACACCCGTTGCCGTGGAACCGTCGGAATCCGCCAGCGCGCCATCCGGCAATCCGTCTTCGGAAATTTCTGAAAAAATCAAGGAACTCGTCCGCCTCGCTCAAGAGCAGGGGCAGCTGACGCACAATGACATCAGCGAGGTGCTGCCGGAAAACGAGATGACGCCGGAAAAGCTGGATGAAATCTTTACCAAGCTGCGGGCGCTGGAAATTGAAATCGTGGACCAGGCGGAGGTGGACAACGTCCGGAAGCCCGAAGCCGAGGAGGAGGAAGACGAGGGCAAGCCGCGGATGGACATTCTCGACGATCCGGTCCGGATGTATCTGAACCAGATGGGGCAGGTGGCCCTGTTGACGCGCGAACAGGAGGTGGAGATTTCCAAGCGGATCGAGGCTGCCGAAACGGAGATTGCCCGGATCATCTACAGCCTCGGCTTTGCCGGCAAGGAACACATCGCCCTTGCTGAAAAATTGCTGGCCGAGCCGCCGCGTGAGCGGTTTGACCGTGTCATCCTGGAAAAAAAGGTGGACAGCCGCGACGCGCATCTGGCCGCGCTCCGGAAGCTCATCGCCCGCGTTCACAAATTGGACGCCGAAGTGGACCTCAAATACACCGCGTGGCGCCACGCCCATGGCAAGGACAAGAGCGAACAGGCCCTGGCGGAGTTCATGCGCGCCGACCGCCAGCTGCAGGCCACATTCGCCAAATTTTGTTTCAAACAGAAGGTGGTCGAGGAGATGGTGCTCGTGGCCGAAAACATCCACGACAAATTGCAATACAGTCTGCGCGCGCTCACCGAGGCTGAAGCGGCGCGCGAATCCAGTGCCCAGCAGCATCTGGTGGCGGCGGAGAAGCAAAAAATCCGCGCGCTCGAGGAATTTGTGCGCATGCCGGCGGATGATTTTCTGAAGTCGTTCGATGAACTGCGCGATTATTCGACGCACGCGATCCAGGCCAAGACTGAAATGGTCGAGGCCAACCTGCGCCTCGTCATCTCCATCGCCAAAAAATACACGAACCGCGGCATGTCCTTTCTGGACCTGATTCAGGAAGGCAACATCGGCCTGATGAAGGCGGTGGAAAAATTCGAGTATCGGCGCGGCTACAAATTTTCCACCTATTCAACGTGGTGGATTCGCCAGGCCATCACGCGCAGCATCGCGGATCAGGCGCGCACCATCCGCATCCCGGTCCACATGATCGAGATCATCAACCGGCTGATGCGCATCCAGAAACGGCTGATCCAGGATTTCGGCCGCGAACCCACACCGGAGGAGCTGGCTGATGAACTGCAAATTCCCGTGGAACGCGTGCGCGCCGTCTTGAAGATGTCGCAGCAGCCGATCTCGCTGCAATCGCCCGTGGGTGACAGTGACGATGCGAGTTTTGGCGATTTCATTGAAGACAAGGCCGCCGAAAGTCCGCTCGACATGACGAGTTTCAGCCTGCTCAAGGGCAAACTCGGCGACGTGCTGTGCAGCCTGAACGAACGCGAGCGGAAAGTTCTGGAACTGCGCTTCGGTCTGGGCGACGGCAACGCGCGCACGCTGGAAGAAGTCGGCCAGCAATTCCGGGTCACGCGCGAGCGCATCCGGCAGATCGAGGCCAAGGCGCTCCGCAAAATGCGCCACCCCACGCGTATCCGCCATCTGCAAGGGTTTTTGGAGGTTGAGGGGCTGGAGACCGAACTGGATAAACGGAAGATCACCGGGTGATCAAGTCGTCCGGCGTCCACATTTTCCGATCCTGACCCGCCGAACGGATTTCCATTTCCCTGCCGGAAAGTTGATGAAAGAAAAACGGCGTGCCGTAGGCGTCCACCATTTCCCCGTTTGCATTCACGCGCAATCCGGATGCCGCCGTGACAAAGGTGATGCCTTTCGGATTCTTGCCCATCAATGCTTCCGTGATTTCGGGATTGGTGCCGACGGGGTTTTCGCCGAACGTCGCGCCGTAATTTTTCATGACCACGCGGGCATTGTCCAAAACGGTCAGCGGCGGCAGGCTGGAAACTTCCATGACCGGCGCAGTTGGATTGGGCGCGGGCGGGCGCACCGCCGCGCCGATTGCCGGAGTTGAGCCGGGACTGGCGGAAGCCATCGGCGGAACCCTTTCAGAATTCTTCGGCGCGGCGGCGGTTGCGGAATTTTCCTTGGGCATCATCGCGCCCGTGGTCGCGTTCGAAGCGGTCAGGTTTGCCAGGGTTTCTGGCGCGGGATTTTTCGATCTGAAAAAGAAGAGCAATCCCGCGACGATGGCGATGAAAGCCAGAACAGCCCAGAATTTTTTCATCTCAGGGAGCTTTCATGAATCCGAGGTCCGGCGTGGCGAAGCGTCCGATGTTCGGAAAAACGGTGGCGAGGTTGCCGCTGTCCACGCCGAACCAGGTCGCGATGGTGGCGAAATACTGGTCGATGGCCGTGGTCGGAATCCAGCGGCCGGTGCTGGTGTCGTCGGGGCCGCCGACGGTGAGGGTGGGAAATTTTCCATAGGTTTGTCCGCCCTTGACCCCGCCGCCCATGATGAGGTGGTGGCTGCCCCAGCCGTGATCGCTGCCCACGCCGTTGGTGGGAAAGGTGCGGCCAAAATCGCTGGAGGTGAACGTCGTCACCTTGCTGGCGATGCCGGGGTAAAGCGGTTCGAGCTGCTCCATCGAGCGCTGAAAGGCAAGCATGCACTGGCTCAATTCCGCCATCAGGTTGGCGTGCGCGCCGATCATCACCCGGTTGGGGTTGTTGGTGTCGTAGTTCGTCTGGCCGCTGTGCAGATCGTAGCCGCCGACCTGGCAGAAGAAAATCTGGCGCTTCATGCCGAAACCGTTCGTGGGGCTGCCGGCGGCGCGGTTGCCGGCTTCGATGAGCCGCGCAACCATCTGCAACTGCTTGCTCAGGCTGGAACTCCCGACCGTGCCGCCACCGTTCGGCACGACGATGGTGGAGGGGAAAGCATTGGTCCAATAATTCGCCGCCTGGGTGTTCGTGATGGCGGTGTTGAGCAGTGTGCCGGTGTTGATGGAGTGGGCGGCGACGTCGGCGTAAGCCTTGGCCTGCATGTTCGGATAGGGCAGGCCGAGGATGTTGGTGAGCGCGGCGAGCCGGGTGCCGCTGACGCCCTGCATCGCGATCGCCCCGCTGGTGGAGACGGCGTATTGCGAGACGGCGTTGCCGATCTCAAACGTGTTCGCGCCGGCGATGGAGACGGAAAGCGAGATGGTGGAATTGGTGTTCGCCGCGTTCAGCAGATCTGCGCAACGCCCGCCCCAGCCGGTGAGCGGAGGTTGGTCGGGGATGGAGGTCTGCCACTGCGTCACCTGGTCGGCGTGGGAAAAAAGCTGCGGCGGCCGTTTCGTGACGTCCGCATATTGTGCCTTGGTGATCGGATAAATAAGCGTGCCGGTATTAAACAGCGCGGCGAGCTTGCCCTCGTAGAACAGTTGCGCCAGCTGGGGACAGGCGGGGTGCAGGCCAAAATTGTGCCCGGCAGGGTCGGTGTAAACGTATTGGCTGTTCGGACCGCCGGGAGCGGGGTTGACGTAACTGCCAGCCGTGCCGGGTGTCTGGAGGTTCCACAGTCCGCTTTGCGGCAGTGCAAGATTGGCCCCGCGGATGGAGGAGTAGTTGCCGTATTCCGAGCTGAGCGTCGGAATGATCATGTTGTTCGAGTCATTGCCGCCCGCGAGAAAAATGCAGACGAGCGCCTTGTAATCTGCGGGAATGGATTGATCGGCGATGGCGGCGTTCATGAACCGCAGGTCGCGGATGGCCGAGGTCATCGCGGCGGTGCCGACGGCGGCGCACGCGGCGCGACGGATGAAGTCCCGGCGCGTGAGGACGGAAATGTTCTTCTCGTTCATAAAATCATTTTTGGATGGTAAAGTCCGGCGAACAGATGAGGAGATGGACGACGGCGCGGACACGGTCGCGCATCTGCGAGGCCATCGGCACCGGCGTGGTATAGGGGAAATTCGTGGTGTTGGTGACGTAATTGATGATGTTCGTCTTGGCGGCGGCGGACAATTGTCCCGCCAGCAGAAGCGTGTTCAGATTGTCCACGAGCACCGGCACGTTCACGCCGGAGGTGTAGTTCATCTGCATCCACGGGCTGATGTCGAGGACGATCGAGCCGTTGGCGCTGCCGTCACCGGCAAAGCTGCTCAAGCCATTTGTGTTGCCGGTGTTTTTGAGGATGCCGGCTTCCAGGAAATTCATTTGCAACGCCACACTGGTGTCGGAGGTGAGCTGAAACTCCGGCGTGGTCAGGCCGGCCGCCGACAACGCGCCGGGGAATTGATAATTCGGGAAGAAGAAATTGAACACGGTGTTTGGACTCAACGGCGATTGACCGAGGTTGTAGCTGGCGTCGCTGTCGGTGTAACCCATTTTCCAGGTGCTCCATTGCACGAGGGCGTTGCCGGCGCGCGTCAACGGCGGCGGCGGCGAACCGAGCGGATACAGGCTGAAGCCGCTCTGGGTCGTGGAGTTGGCGTTGGCCAAAAAGGTGAAATGAGTGGGATCAATGACACTGCTGACCGAGTAAATGTTGGGGGTCAGCAGGACGCCGTTGGCCGGAATGTAAAATAATTCGTTGGCGACCAGTCCATGGGCGGCGGCACAACTGACGGTGACGGTGTTGCCGCTTTGCACATAACCGGCGGCGGCCAGTTTTGGCATCAAACAAGTCCCGGCACTGCCGGCGGTGTTCGTGGTGGCGATGGTGAACTGGTTGCCGTTGAGTGCGGACAGGATCTGATAGCGTTTGGTCACCCCGCTGCCGCTGGTGAACACGACGTAGCAGAGGTCGTCGGTGACCAGACCATGACCATTGATGTTCACGGTGATGACGCTGTTGGTCTGGGTATACGTGCCGAACAAAAGATTCGGCACATTCACGGTGAACGTGGTCGGACCCGTCGCGGTCACGGTGTAATTTTGACTGGGCGGCGCGGGATTGCCGGAGGTGTCCGTGAAACTCAAGGCCACGATGTCGCCGTTGTTCAGCCGGTGCGGCAAGGGCGTGGTGATGGTGTTCGTCTGGTTGCCGGTCTCGGCGTAAGTGCCGGCCTGGCTCGCCGGCGCAGCGAGCGCGCGCGCGGTCGCGGTCACCCGCAGGAGCGGCTCGCGCTGTTTGCCGTAGGTCGGGTTGGCCAGCAGGTTCGTGCTGCGCGCCTCGTAGTCGAGGAGAATCGCCTGCACGACGGCCTGCAGATCGCCGCGCACGCCGGCGCCGTTGTCGTTGAACTTCTGCACGACCCGGTAAAGATAGTCGCGGCTCGGATTGCTGGTGACCAGGCGCTGGATCAACTGGCGGCAGATGTAAGGCCCGACATTCTGATTGTTGTAAATCACATCCAGCGCCTGCTCCAGATCTTGCGAGCAGTAGGCGTCGTTCGTCGAGGTGGAATTCACCGCCGCGGTGCCCAGCGCGGGCGGCAGCACGACATTGTCCAGCAACAATTTTGAGTTCAGGTCATGATGGGACGGGACCAGAACCATCGGGTTCGTGTAAATCACGACGGAAGGGAAGTTGGCTGGCAGTCGTCCGGTCGCCTGATTGGTCTGGTAATAACTCCAGCCGGTGAAGGTGGCGGCGAAGCCGTCGATGACGTCTTGATTGTAGGTCGGCACGAGATTGCCCGCCGAATTCAACACCAGCGAGCCGTCCGGCCACAGGCGATACAGGCCGATCGAGAAGAGCTGGTTGATCTCGCGCGCATAATTTTCATTCGCGTGCGTGCCGGTGATGAGGTTGCCCTTGTCGTTGCCCTGCATGTTGAGATAAACCCCCATCGCCGGCGTGAGCGTGACGGCCTTGAGCAGGGCGCGGAAATTGCCGAAGGCATTGTCCAGCAGGGTGTCGTAGTAATGGCCCAGCGCATCGGCGTGATCCTGCAACGTGCCGGCCTCGGAGGCGACCATGATCTCGCTCAACGCGAACGCGACGCGCTGGCGCAATTGATCCGGCGCGGTCACGGAATTCCGCCACCACGTGTTGAACCAGTCCGAGCTGGGCCAGGGGTTCGACGGGTCGGCGCTCTTGTTGGCGACCACGACCGGCAGGGCATGCGTGACCGGCAGGGAAAACTGGTTGGCGATCCAGCCGGCGTAACCAAGTGATTGCACGGACGCGATGTCGTTGGAACTCGCGCCGAATGTTGCCTGGGTCAGGAAGCGCACGGCGCCGTTCGCATCCGCGGAATCGTCCGCCCACGCCGGCGGGGCGGGGGGCGGGGTGAAAGTCTGCGAACCGTTCGCGAGCGTGAAGTGTCCGCCGATTTCGCCGCCGGCCGCAAAGGACGTTTCAATTTTGATGGAGGCCTTGCCTTCGTTGAGGATTTCGAGGATGTCCGCCGCCGTCAGCGGGGAAACGTCCTTGATCTTCCAGACATAGCTGCCGTCCGCCTGCGGGTGCGCGACGGAGATGTCGAACAGTTCCGGCACGGCGGGATTATTCAAATACGGGTCGGCATCGATGTGTTCGGCCGTGACCGCGCCGGCCAGGTTGTTCATCTGGAAATTCAAGATCGCCTGCGTGCCGTCGGTGCTGACGCGCAACGTGGCCGAACCGACGGCGATGCTATTGACCCCGGGCAACGCGAGCAGGTTCGCCGTATACAAGGTTCCCGGAATCAATACGGGCGGCGTGGGATAATAGCGCGACAGCACATAGCCCGGCACCACGCCGGCGGGCGTTGTGTTGGTGCCGGCTGGATCCTGCAACCAGCCGACGGAGAGGTTGTCGCCCGTGCCGACACCAGCCTTGTGCAGGATTTCAAAATAATATTTCCGCCCCGCCACCAGTGCGAGCCACGGTGATTTCTGGCTGGGCTGGTTCGTCCACTGGCGCACACCGGTGCCGCTTGCGGGGACGAAATTGCGCCGGACCTTGTTGGCCGGTTCGCTGTCATTGGAAATCCACAGTTCCACCGCGTTGCTGGCCGCCACCCAGAAATAATAATTCCCCGTCATCGGCGCCGTGATGTAGCCGCGGATGCGTTCGCCATAATTGTCGCCAGAATCCGGGAGAACTTCCAGTGTGGTGAGCGTGTTGGTGAGTGTGGCCGGTGTGTCGAGCGGGATGTCCGAGACATTGACACCGGGAACGCCCAGCCAGACTTCGCGCACCACCGAACTGCCGGTGGAGAGCACTTGCAGATCCAGCATGGCCGAGCCGATGCCGGCCGCGTTGGTCGCGGTGAGGGTGACTGCAAAATCACCCGCCAGCGTGGGCATGCCGCTGATGACGCCGTTGGTCGTGTTGATGTTCAACCCGGGCGGAAGACCTTTGGCCGAAAAACCGATGGGCGAATTGGCCGCCGTCACCACATTCGTGAATGGCTGGCTGAGAAAGGCCACTGCTGTCAGCGGACTGGTGATCACCGTGGGTGCGATGACTCCCACCACACTGTTTGTCGGATACAGCCGGCTGCCGGGGATGACCTGCTTGGGCTGGCTGTCGCTATACCAGGACAGTTGCGCCGAGGCCGCCCCGCCGGTGGTGAAGTATTCCATCTCGAGGTCGTAACGGACACCGGCTTGCAAGGCGATGGGAACGGAGGTCGAGTCCGCTGCGGATATTCGCGTCACCCAGTTGCTGATGATGACCTGGTCGTTGATTAAAAGCCGCACGCCGTCGGCGGTTCTCGCCACGAAAAAATACGTCTCCGAATACTGCGGCTGCACCTGGCCCAGCCAGCGGACGGTATAAACCGCGTTGCTTAGGTTGGGCGACGTGCCATTCGTCCAGTTGAAATCGATCGCCGGGTCAATCCGCGTCAGGATCAGGTTGTTCGTGTTGAAATTGTTGGTGTTGGAAAAGGTCGTGTTGGCGTTGGTGAAATACTGGCCGACCAGTCCCGTGCCGTCCGGCGTGATCGAGGGGAAAATCAACACGCCCGCGTTGGTGCCAATGGCGCCGAGTGTGTATTTGGGCCCGGCCACCAGCCGCAACGGCACGACCACCGGAGCGACGAGGTTGGTGTTCGCCAGCGGTGTCACGTTGAGGTTGACCGAACTCACGCCGACTCCCAAAACAACGGAGCCGGGCAGCCCGAGATAATCCACCCCCGGCGTCGCAAAGCCCGCCCCCGAACCGTTGAGCGCCAGCCCCACGGTGATCGAGTTCAGCGGAAACCCGCCGCGCGTGACCGTGAAAACTCCCAGATCGGTCGCGCTTTGTCCGGGGTCAGGTTGATAAGTGACCGGATCCGGCGCGCTGATGGACATCACATTTTGCGAGGCGAGTTTGTTGGTGACATAGGCGTAGTCGCCCAGCAACTGGCCGTTGAAGTCGAGCAGTCCGTTGTTTGCGCCGCTGAACGGGTCGAGGCCGAGTTTGTATTCCTCCCAGTCGCTCACGCCGTCGCCGTCGGTGTCCACATCCGCCACGCTGATGCGGAAATATTTCGTCGCCGCGTCGGCCGGCACAGTCAGCGTGGACGTCGTGCCGCTGCGGGCGATCAGATTGGTCTCATTCACCCAATTGGTGCTGCCAAGATTCGTGATACTCTGCAATTGATAAAATTTCCCCCAGGCGTTTGACAGGGTCACGCTGAAGTTGGTCGCCGCATAACCCGCGAAGGAGATCTTCGGGACAGAATTCGCATCGAACGGATTGGTCCCCGCCAGTGCCTCCAGCTTGTTGATGACCCCGTCGCCATCCGAGTCCGCATTCGGGTCAACGCCGTTCGCGTTATAGACCCATTCCCAGACATCGCTCATGAGGTTGCTGTTCAGATCCACCATCTGCGCGCGACCGGATCCGGTGGCGAGGAGCGTCAGACACGCGCCCAGCAGGAGCCCGGCGCGGCCACGATTTTTGTTTGGAGAATTATGCACGGGACACCTTTCGGAAAAGTTAAGTATGGGAGTAAAAGCAATTCGACCGGCAGCGGAATTCAACGGGTGGAAATTGAAAGACGCACGCAGGCGTCGCCCAAAATAGCGATGATGAATCCAGCTTCATTCTTGGGGGTAATTCACCGTCAACAATTCCTCCTGCCGGCTGGTTTGTCAAGAAGGATGGTGGCTCACGGAGCGCAAGTGGTCCCAACTCGCAGCACGTCTACCCGCCGGGGATTGTAGACAATCAGTGCGCGTCCGAACCGGGTTGCGAATTTCTGTTCCAGTTCCGCGCGAAGTGTCTTGGACTGCGGTAAGCCCTCTACCGCTTACTGTTTCGTCGCCAGCGTTTGCACATGCCGCTCGATGCGGTTGCTCGCCTCGATGAGCTGTTCGTAGCTCGTCGCGAAGCACGCGCGGCAGAAGCCTTTGCCGTTCTCGCCGAAGGCCGAGCCGGGCACAATCGCGACTTTTTCCGTCTGCAACAGGCCGATGGCGAAATCTTTTTCGTTCATGCCGGTCTTGCTGATGTCCGGGAAAGCGTAGAACGAGCCGCGTGGCAGGTGGCATTTCAAGCCGATTTCATTGAACCGGCGCACGATAAAATCTCGGCGGCGATGATACTGGTCGCGCATCATTTTCATCGCGTCCTCGCCGCGCACGAGCGCTTCGATCGCCGCTTCCTGCGCGATGATGGACGCGCAGAGCATCGAGTATTGATGCACCTTCATCATCGCCTCAATGAGCGTCGCCGGGCCGCAGGCGTAGCCGATGCGCCAGCCGGTCATCGAGAACGCCTTGGAAAATCCGTGCAGGAAAATCGTGCGCTCCTTCATGCCGGGCAAACTGGCGATGCTCGTGTGCACACCTTCAAACGTCAGCTCGGAATAGATTTCGTCGCTCAACACGATGAGATCTTTTTCCACCGCGAACTTCGTGATGGCCTCAATCTGCGCGCGGTCGCACGTGCCGCCGGTGGGATTGCAGGGCAGGTTGAGCATGAGAATTTTGCAGCCCGGCTGCCACGCGGCGCGAAGCGCGTCCACGGTGAGCGCGAAGCCGTCCTTCGCGAACGTCGGCACGGGCACGGGAATGCCGTGCGCGAGCGTGATGCTCGGCGAATAGCTGACGTAGCACGGCTGGTGATACATCACCTTGTCGCCGGGATTGATGAGCGCGCGGCAGGCGAGGTCGAGGCCTTCGCTGACACCGACGGTGATGATGATTTCGTTTTCCGGCGCGTAGCTGACGTTGAAGTTCTGCTCGACGTATTTGTTGATGGCACGGCGCAGTTCGATGAGGCCGAGGTTGGACGTGTAATGCGTCTTGCCCTTTTCGAGCGCGTAAATGCCGGCCTCGCGGATGTGCCAGGGCGTGTCGAAATCTGGTTCGCCGACGCCGAGCGAGATGGCGTCCTTCATCTTGGCGACAATGTCGAAAAAATCGCGGATGCCGGACTTGGGCAGGTTGACGACGTGCTTGGCGATGAAACGTGACTGGTCCATTTTGAATTCAGCAAAGGATGGAAAACTTACGCGGCGGCCAGCTTGCGGCGCGATGTGCCGAGGGCAACACCGTTGCGGCGGCTGTGACGGCGGCGATTGCGCTGCGCCCGGTTCATGTCCGCGATGAGGCGCGCTTCAGCCAATGCGCGTGGTGATGCGAAAACCACGGGGTGCGTGGCTTCGTAATCCCAAAGCTCTTCCAGACTCACTGATTTTGTCCGCTTCACTGTCATGGCGTCAGTGTAGTCCAATCTTGCCCCGGCTGACAAGGGCTGGACGGTTAATTTGGTTCTGGCGTTTGGTGATGGCAGACATTTCCTGCCTCTCAATGACGAACAAATCACGGACCGGAGAAACGGCCGGCAGCTTTTCGTAAAACGGCGCGGAATTGACCGTGGCCTCACCCCAGATTCGCCGGATGCGCAAGGCTCCCGCCAGCTGCACCAGACCGAAAATAATTCCACTGCCGATACCGCTCACGCGCCACGCTTGATCCAAGGCGCGCGGATGCAACGCCAGAAAATCCAACGCCAGGTGATGACACCAAGTCCGGCGGCAATACGCCAGGCCAACCGGCAGATTCTGCCGGCCTTGCCGCATGGTGGCGACCATGATGAAAGCCACCTCACATTTTTTGTCACGGCGCATTTCCTCGCGAAGCTGGCCGAAGCTTTCAACTGCTTCATCGGTGCTGAAATAATAACGCCAGCGTTTGGCTGCGAGCCGCGTGAATTCGACGGCTTCCCGGATGACGGTGGAAGATTCCCGCGCAAACGGCGCGAGGCTCTGATGATAGCGTTGCAGTTCGGCTTTGGTGGCGAACCGAAGATCTGCCGTGTGCGGCTCGCCGTTGATTTTTATTTGAAATGAGAACTGGTTCACAAGATTTCAAATTGCTGGCCGTTTCCAAATGTTTTCAGGGTGTATGCACGCAATCCGGTTCGCCGACGCCGGGCGAGATGGCATCCTTCATCCTAGGGACGATGTCAAAGAAATCACGGATGCCTGACTTGGGCAGGTTGACGACGTGCTTGCGATGAAATGTGACTGGTCCATTTAATTTTTAAGGGTAAAAGACTCAACTGTATTCAGCAAACGAATAGAGGATTACCGGGTGTGGTGTGCTTTGGGAATTAATCCTCCTTCGCGCCCGGCAATGCCTTCAAATTGGATGAAGTCAAAACCTGCATCTGGCGAATGGCGATTTGGTTCAACCGTTTCAACCGTTCATTTTGTGGTAGTCCCATGTGAATGAACTCTGCGTTCATGCCCTCCATGTTCGCAAGGACAAGCAACTGTTCGACACTTGCGTAATCGCGGACGTTGCCTTCCAACTTGGGATTGGCATCGCGCCATTGCTTTGCCGTGTGGCCGAAGAGTGCGACGTTGAGCAAATCCGCCTCGGTCGCGTAGGTGATGGCCGCCTGTGCGGGCGTGATTTCCGGCGGGATCAAGTGCGCCTTCACCGCGTCGGTGTGGATGCGATAATTCAGCTTCGACAACGTGCGGTTGAGATTCCACGCAAGCGAAAGCCGGCGGTTTTCGTCTTCCTTCAGCCGCTGGAATTCCTTGATGAGATAGAGTTTGAACTGAGGGCTTAACCAAGTGCCGAACTCAAACGCGATGTCCTTGTGCGCGAACGTGCCACCGCCGTAGCGACCGGCCCGCGACTGAAACCCGATGGCGTTCGTAGCTTCGATCCATTTGCGCGGCGTCAGCGAAAAGCTGTTCAAACCGGCCTGATTTCTAAAGGTCTCGAATTCGATACCTTTGAAATTTGGGTTATGAATCTGCTCCCAGACGCCGATGAATTCCAAGGTGTTGCGATTCCGCATCCAACTGTAGATCAGGATGTCGTCGCCAAATTTTTTCGCCATGTCCGTGAGCGAAATGAAGTCACCGGCCTCGGCGGCCACGACCGTGATGGCCGAGCCTTGGACTTCAATGACGGATTTCTTGGGCTTGCTCATGGCTTCAGTGGTGCGACGCGACGCCGGTTGCCAATTCTAATCCCGTCGAATTCGACGGAATTAAAACCGAGGCAGAGACCAATGTGTATTCCAAACCCATCGAATTCGATGGATTTAATAACCGCCGCCCGCCATTCAATTGTTGCGAATTCGCCATGATTAAATCGCGGATGCCTGACTTGGGCAGGTTGGCGATGTGCTTGGCGATGAAATGGGACTGGTCCATGTGAAATCAATGAATGAAAATACTAACTCTCTTTGGCCTCTGTGATGTTTTGAATGTTCGTCTTACTGTCCTCATCTCCAGAATAAATATCCAAATCGAGGTCAATGCCTCGCTCTCCAAGTGCAAGAAGCGATTGCGGCGAAAGCGTCATCCGTTCATTGCTGCAGCCTAAAAAAAAGCCCGCAAAACAAATCAATATGATATCGCTTGGCTAAATCCTGCCAAATTTTAAGGTCTGGAGTCGCTTGGCTTAATAACTCCTCAATCTGACCATCCATATCTTCTGGCTCGCGGTCTTTTGCATGAAGTCGCCAAAGCCCAGCCTTGGCAATCCTTACCTTGCCTGTTTTTTTCGACGATCTGCTGTCCTTTGACTTGAGCGTCCGTTGGCGACACTCCCAACAAATCAGTAATTTCATCGGGGTTAAGTTCATCCCCACCGATTCGCAGTGTTACGACTGTTCTTTGTAAATGCGCCATAGCAGCACTGCCTAACTTTGAATCAAGTAACTGCGAATATTCATCGGTTGTGGCTGTTCCAAAACTTTTTCATGGCGCGACCTTGAGGCGTTCCGTTTCCTCGACTTTGCCGCCGAGCAGGAAGCCATGTTCCTTGTAGGAGCGCAGCATGAAATGCGTGGCCGTGGAGAGCACGCCCTCGATGGTGGAGAGTTTTTCCGAGACGAACGCCGCGACCTTTTGCAGGCTCGCGCCGTTGACGAACACCAGCAGGTCGTAGCCGCCGGACATGAGGTAGCAGGATTCCACCTCGTCGAACTTGCTGATGCGCTCGGCCAGGCGGTTGAAGCCGCCGCCGCGTTCGGGCGTGATGCGCACCTCGATGACGGCGCGGACCAGTTCGGCGTCCTCCAGCGCCAGATTCATCACGGGCCGGAAGCCCAGCAGCACGCCTTCTTTCTTGAGGGCGTCGAGCTGGCCGTTCAAATCGGCTTCGGACAGGTTTAGCACCTGCGCCATCTGTGCGGTGTTCAGGCTGTTGCCTTCGAGCAAAAGTTTTACGAGCGGAGTCATAATGGGCAGGCAGTGTCGCAGAAAACCGGTGCAAATCCACCTCAAACTCAGTAGCGCATCAAATCGATTTTCCGGTGGGGCGAGCGTCCCCCCCGCGAGCCGTTTTGCAAGTCAATTTGCGGCTCGCGGGGACGCTCGCCCCACCGACGACTTCAGCTCAACAATTTTTCAAACCGCTTGGCCGCCGCGTCCCATTGCGCGGGATCCTGCGGCGTGAACGTTTTCAGCTCGAAAGAATTCCGGACGATCTCGCGGGCGGCGGCATGGGATGCCACATGACCGAGGGCGATGGCCTGCACCAGAATATTGCCGAGCGCGGCGCATTCGGTCGGCCCGGTGATGACGGGAATTTTCAGCGCGTTGGCGGCGAATTGATTGAGTGTGGCGTCTTTGCTGCCGCCGCCGACGATGTGCAGGCGCTCGATCTTTTTGCCGGTGAGCCGTTCGAGTTTGCGCAGGGTGTGGCGGTAGAACAGCGCGAGGCTTTCGTAGATGCAGCGCATATACGCGCCAATGTCGGCCGGCACGGGCTGGCCGGTCTCGGTGCAGAAGTCGGCGATCTTGTTCGGCATGTCGTCCGGACTCAGGAACCGCGCGTCATCCGGATTGATGAGCGAGACGAACGGCGCGGACGCGACCGCCAGCTGTTCGAGTTCGGCGAATTCCATTTTCCCCCCGGCCTTGGCCCAGTGGCGGCGCGATTCCTGGATGAGCCAGAGACCGACGATGTTCTTAAGCAGCCGAACGGAGTTGCCGTAACCGATCTCATTGGTGAACCCAAGCGAGCGGGACAGGTCGGTGATGACGGGCGTGGGCGACTCGACGCCCATGAGCGACCAGGTGCCGGAGCTCAAGAAAGCCCAGTTCCCGCCGCTCGCCGGAACCGCCGCGACCGCCGCGCCGGTGTCGTGCGAACAGGTGGCGATGACTTCGATTAGCGGCAGGCCGACTTCGGTGGCGAGACTGGCCTTCATCGGCCCGAGTCGCGTGCCGCTCGCGCAAATCGGCGCGAACAAGTCCTCGCGCAAACCGAGCGCGGCAAAAAGCGTCTTCGACCACGTCCGGGTTTGCGGATTGTAAAGCTGCGTGGTGCTGGCCAGGGAGACTTCGTTGCGCGCCACACCGGAGCAGAAAAAGTTGAAGGCGTCGCCGATGAGCAACAGTTGCTTCGCTCCGGCCAGCCGTTCGGCCGGTTCGGTGACGATCTGGTAAATGGTGTTCAAGGCCATGAACTGGACGCCGGTCTCGGAATAAACTTTCGACCGGTCAATTTTCCCGTTCACGATCTCCACGCCGGCGGCGGTGCGGGCGTCGCGATAGCACCAGACTGGCAGCAGCGGCAGGCCGCGTTCGTCGTGGAGCACATAGTCCACGCCCCACGAATCGGTGCTGATGCCGGCGATGGGCAGGTTGCGCGCGGCGGCTTTTTTGAGGCCGGCCTTCAACTCGTTCAGGAGCCGGTCCAATTCCCAGTGCAACGCGCCCGCCACTTTCGTCGCGCCGGTGGGAAAACGATGGAGTTCCTCGAGGGAGATTTTGCCGCCGTCGAGCGTGCCGAGAATGAGGCGACCACTGTCCGCGCCGAGGTCGCAAGCAAGATAATGAGTGGGCATATGAAATTCGCCGGAAGTTTACGCGGTGCAGGCGAAGTGTCAAAATGTTCTCAGGATGAAGACAAAGCACATCCAACCTTGAATACCCAACATCGAACGATTCGCCGCAAGCCGTCCATTGGATGTTCGGAGTTGAAGGTTGACTGTTCGATGTTTCCCCAAATCGCTCAAAAGATTTGCCAATGCCCGGAGACAGCGTATTTTAGAAACATCTGATTTTATGAGCACGCAACTTGATCAACTCAAACAGTTCACCACCGTCGTCGCCGACACCGGTGATTTCGCCACCCTCAAACAATACGCGCCGCAGGATGCCACGACCAATCCGTCCCTCATCTTCAAGGCCGCGCAGATGCCGGAGTATCAATTCCTCGTGGACAAGGCCATCACGGACAACCAGGCCAAGGCCAGCGGCCAGGCAGTGCTGCCGCTCGTGATGGACGACCTGCTCGTCCTGTTCGGCGCCGAAATTTTGAAGATCGTTCCCGGTCGCGTCTCGACCGAGACGGATGCGAACAGGTCGTTCGACACCGAGGCCCTCGTGGCCAAGGGCCGGCGCTTCATCGAGCTTTACAAAACCCAGGGCATTGATCGGGAACGCATCCTGATCAAGATCGCCTCGACGTGGGAAGGCATCCGCGCGGCGGAAATCCTCCAGCGCGAGGGCATCAACTGCAATCTCACACTGCTGTTCTCGCTCGCCCAGGCCGTGGCGTGCGCCGAGGCGAAAGTGCGGCTCATCTCGCCGTTCGTCGGGCGCATCATGGACTGGTATAAGGCGAAGGAGAAAAAAGAGTTCGCGCCCGCCGAGGATCCCGGCGTGCTTTCGGTGAAGGAGATTTATTCCTACTACAAAAAATTCGGCCACCACACGCAGGTCATGGGCGCGAGCTTCCGCAACGTGGGCGAAATCCAGGAACTCGCCGGCTGCGACCTGCTGACCATCAGCCCGCAATTGCTCGGCGAATTGCAGAAAAGCGCCGCGCCGCTGACCCGCAAGCTGAGTCCCGAACTCGCGCGCGACAGCAAGATCGAGAAGCTGCCGCTGGACGAAAGGAAATTCCGCTGGCTCGTCAACGAAAACCCGATGGCCACGGAAAAAACCGCCGAAGGCATCCGCCTGTTCAACGCCGACGCGATGAAGCTGGAACAGTTCATTGCCGCGAAGCTGAAGTGACGGCCGTTAATCATTCGACTTGCAGGTGGAAGTTTGCCACCTTGCCGTATGGATTCGGAAGAGCGCGATATTTTCCAGTTTTTAAAAAGCTGGGGCGGGGATTACGTCAGCCACCGGGAGATTGCCCGGCGGGCGGGCGGCAAAACCAAGTTCCACAAAACTCCCGAGTGGGCCAAGCCAGTGCTCAACCGGATGCAGGAGCGCGGCATTTTGGACGGTGATGCGCAGGGCCGCTACCGCATCCGGCCGGTGTCGCATAAAAACAAGGCGACGCGCTGGGTGTCTCCTGAAATCGCCAAAATTTTGCAGGAGAAGGGCGTGAAGGTCGAAGGCGCCGTCACCACCGATCTCGGGTCGGAGGAGTATTACGACGGCTTGTAGTCCGCCCCACCCGGTTTGTTTCCTGCCGATGTCTTTAAAAACCTGATCAACCTTCAAGATGAAACCGCTCAAATGCGCGCGCTGTTGATTGGCAGAAATCCCAGGCTGACGTTGATCCGGATTGTGGCGTTGGTTGCGGTGTTCTGCGTGGCTTTCGGCTTTGTCCTGCTCCCCATCCGCGTCGAGGGCATCAGCATGCTGCCGACGTATCCGAATCATTCCCTGAACCTCGTCAACCGCCTGGCCTATCTCTGGCACGAACCGCAGCGCGGCGATGTCGTCTCCATCCGGCTCACCGGCCCGCACGGGCTGTTCATGAAACGCATCATCGGCCTGCCCGGCGAGACGGTCGCCTTCGTGGATGGCCGTGTCCTCATCAACGGGAAAATTCTCGACGAACCCTACGAAAAATATTCCTGCGACTGGAATCGCCCGCCCGTTACGCTGGGGCCTGACGAATATTTTTTTGTGGGCGACAACCGTTCCATGCCGCTGGAAGACCACGAACATGGCGTGAAAAAAAGAATCTACATCGTCGGCAAGGTGTTGTTATGACTGCATGAAAATTCTTTTCCGGCTTATCTTGCTGGCCGTCGTCGTGGCAGGAGGGATCTGGCTTTGGACCGTTTTTTTCCCCGGCTCGGAGAAAGTCATCCGCCAGCGGCTGGCTGAGATCGCCCGCCTCGCCTCGTTCAGCGCGAATGAGAATCCGCTCGCCGCGCTGGGCCGCGCGCAGAAGCTGGCCGGGTTTTGCCGCCCGGACCTCCAGGTGAAACTGGCGGCTCCGGCCAATCTCGAACACACGTTCGAGAGCCGCGACGAGATCGTGCAGTCCGAACTGGCCGCGCGCGCGGTGTTCGGCGGCGCGTTCCAGGTGGAGTTCGTGGACGTGCTGGTGACGGTCGCCCCGGACAAACAATCCGCCGAAGCCGATCTCACCGCCCGGATGCGATCGGCCGGCAGCAGCGACCTCAACGTGCAGGAGATCAAGTTTACGCTCAAGAAGGTTGACGGCCAGTGGCTCGTCACCCGCGTCGAAACCATCCGCACTTTCTCCTGATGGTTGCCGCCTTGTTCACCACGCTGTTGTTCGCCGTTTCCGCGATTTGCGGCCACCGGTCCTCCAAACAGATTGGCGGCGCGGAGGCGAACCTCTGGCGCATCTGTCTGGCGGCTTTTTTTCTCGGGCTGTGGGCCAACACTTTCGGCACCGGGCTGGCCGGCGACGCGTTTCCACTTTTTCTATTGAGCGGTTTCCTTGGCGTTGGCATCGGCGACACCGGTTATTTCCAGGCGTTGCCGCGGCTCGGCAGCCGCCGCACCGTGCTGCTCGTCCAATGCTTCACGCCGCCGTTCGCGGCGCTGATCGAATGGCTCTGGCTCGGCACCCGGCTGAACCTGCCGGAGATGGTCTGCATTGCCCTCATCCTGCTCGGCGTCGCGATCGCACTCGCGCCGGGCGATCATCTGACAATTTCCAGGCGCGAATTATCGCTCGGGGTCACGTTTTGCCTCTTCGCTGCCGCCTGCGGCGCGGTCGGAACGGTGATGAGCCGCAAGGCCTTCGCGGTCGCGCATGAGGCCGGACAGTTTCCCGATCCCGGCACGACGGGTTATCAGCGCGTGCTGGGCGGCATTCTGGTGCCGGCCATCATTTTGATCGTGGTGAAATGGCGTTCCGCCCGTGCGCACGGCGGGGTGTTTGAAGAAAAAACCCGTCACATCTCCCGTGAAAAATGGGGGCGCATCTGGCCGTGGGTGCTCGGCAACAGCCTCGCCGGCCAGACGCTCGGCATGAGCTGCTTCCAGTGGGCGATTGAAAAAACGCCGTCCGCCATCGTCACCGCCATCGTCGCGCTCACCCCCGTGATTTTGCTGCCGATGACGCGGATTTTTGAAGGTGAGAAGATCGGCGTCCGTTCGCTGGTCGGCGCGCTCATTGCCGTGGCGGGTGTGATCGGGCTGACGTTTTTTCGGTGAAACGATTTTAACGCAAAGACGAAAAGATGCAGAGGCGCGAAGACGCAAAGTCTGATTAATTTTTTGTCCATCGGGATTTTAGGTCGTTTCCGTCTTCGTTACGTCTTTGCTTCTTTGCGCCTTTGCGTTAATTCTGAATTGCCATTTATGAACGACGAACTCCAAACCGCCGTGACCACCCTGGGCCTGGAAAAATTCCGCCGGCACATTTTTCTGTGCGCCGATGCCACGGAGCCGAAATGTTGCGCGCGCGAAACCAGCCTGGCTTCGTGGGAATTTTTGAAGCGCCGGCTGAAGGAATTGAATCTCGTCGGTGCGGAGCCGCTGGTTTATCGCACCAAGGCGAACTGCCTGCGGGTGTGCGTGCGCGGGCCGGTTGCGGTCGTTTATCCCGAAGGCGTTTGGTATCACGGCTGTTCACCGGAAGTGCTGGAACGCATCATTCAGGAACACTTGATCGGTGGGAAAGTCGTTGAGGAGTTCGCCTTTGTGAAGAATCCGCTGGGATGACCCTTGAAATTTTCCCCTCGACGCGTGAAACTTTTCCCCCTAGTTTGCGTCCAATTTTCCGAAAGGGAGTCAATTATGGCGAGGCTGCTGATCAAAACCGAGGGATTTGGCGAACGGGCGCTGGTGTTGCGCCTGGGGGTGAATCACGTCGGGCGCGACGAGGAATGCGAGCATTGCATCGACCACCCGACCATCTCGTCCCGGCACTGCGAACTGGCCCTCACCGCCGACGGCGTGTATGTCCGCGACTGCCATTCCACCAACGGCACCTTCATCAACGACAAGCCGGTCTTGGAAGCCTGGCTGGATCCCGGCCAAAAATTGCGCTTCGGCGATGTGGAGCTGTTTGTCGAATCCACCGATGCGAACATGGCGATCCCCAAGTTCGAGCGCCCCACGCAGATCGCACCGCCCCCGGCGGTTTTGCCCGACGGCCTGCTTTCCTGTCCGCGGCATGTCGAGGTGCGCGCCACCTACCAATGCCCGCATTGCAAGGAAGTGATGTGCAACGCTTGCGTCCACGTCATGCGGCGCAAGGGCGGCAACCCGCATTTTCTATGCGTGATCTGCAGCCATGAATGCGAGCCGTTCCAGATCGTCCACCCGAAAAAGAAGAAAGGGCTCTTCGGCTTTTTGGGGGAAACCGTCAAGCTGAAGTTCCAGCACACGATCCGTCACCTCAATGGGGAGGATTGATCGCGCTCGCCCCGGTGTTTCTGTTCAGAAGCGCTCGACCATCTTCTGCAGCGCTTCAATCCACGCCGGATGTTCGTTCATGCAGGGAATCCGCGTGAATTCCTGACCGTTCCCGGCCATGAATTGTTCGCAGCCGCGCATGCCGATTTCCTCGATCGTCTCCAGACAATCCGAAACGAACGCCGGACAGATGACCAGCATCCGCTTTTTGCCCTCCGTTGCCAAACGCGGCAATTCGTAATCCGTGTAGGGCTTCAGCCATGGATCCTTGCCCAGTCGCGACTGGAAGGACACCGACCATTTTCCCGCCGGCACGCCCGCCTTCTCGATGAACAACGCGGCCGTCTTGTAACACTGGGCGCGATAACATTGCGCATGCGCCGGGCTGGGCGTCTCGCAGCAGTTCGGCGTGGCGAGACAGTGGCAGCCGGTGGTGTCCGACTTTTTGATGTGCCGCTCCGGAATGCCGTGAAAGCTGAACAGCAGGTGGTCGTAATCCTTCTTAAAATAATCCGCCGCGCTCGCCACCAATGCCGCGATGTAATCCGGCTGGTCGTAATACGCCGGCTGCACGACCACTTTCATCCGCGGGGCCAGTCGGGCGGCGACTTCCTGCACGCGCACGACCGCCGTTTCGTAGCTGGACATTGCATAATGCGGAAACAGCGGGATGAGCAACATGTCCGTCACGTCCTGGTCGGCCAGTTTTTTCACGCCGGATTCGATGGACGGATTCTGGTAGCGCATCGCCAGTTCGACCGGCACGCTGACGCGTTTTTGCAGCAGCTCTTGCACGTGCCGGCTCGTGACGACCAGTGGCGAACCTTCCTTCGTCCAGACTTTTTCGTAGGCGTGCGCCGACTCCTTGGGCCGGTTGATCAAAATCATCCCGACCACGAACCGCCGCACCGGCCACGGCGCATCCATCACGCGGCCGTCCATCAAGAATTCATTCAGATACCGCCGCACATCCGGCACGGACGGCGAATCTGGGGAGCCGAGATTGACCAGCAGGACGCCTTTTTTCATGCGCGGAAGGTTAACCATGAACCCGCGAAAATAAAAACGAAGATTTACAAATTCACCGCATCCCGTCCATTTTGTGCGGGTGGAATTGACCCTTTCAGAAATCCGCGCCGCCGTCAAAAGCGCGCTGGCCGAGGACATCGGCAGCGGCGACGTGACGACGCTCGCCACGGTTCCCAAGACCCAGACGTTCAAAACGGTGATGCGCGCGCGCGAGCCGCTCGTCGTCGCCGGGCTTGAATTCGCCAAGGCCGCCTTCCTCCAGCTCTCGTCGGCGGTGAAGATTGAATATCTGGTTCACGACGGCACCCACGTGGCGCGCGGTGAAAATCTGCTGCGCATTTCCGGTTCCGCCCGCGCCATTTTAAGCGCCGAGCGCGTGGCGCTGAATTATGTGCAGCGCCTTTCCGGCATCGCCACGCTCACCGCGCAGTTCGTGGCCGCCATCAAGGGCACGCGCGCGCAGATCCTGGACACGCGGAAAACCACGCCCGGCTGGCGGCGGTTTGAGAAATACGCCGTGGCCTGCGGCGGCGGGCGCAATCATCGCATCGGGCTCTATGACCTGGTGTTGATCAAGGACAATCATCTGGCCGCGCTGCAGAACGAAAAGCCCAACGCCGTCGCCGCGGCGGTTCAGCGCGCGCGCAAAATCTATCCGAAGCTGAAAGTCGAGATCGAGGCCGACAATCTCGAACAGGTCACCCAGGCGGCCGATGCCGGGGCGGACATTATCCTGCTCGACAACATGACGACCGAACAGTTGCGGTCGGCGGTGAAGATCGCCAAAGGGCGCGCGAAGACCGAGGCCAGCGGCGGCGTGAGCCTCACCACCGTCCGTGCCATCGCCGGCAGCGGGGTGGATTTCATCTCCGTCGGCGCGCTGACGCATTCCGCCCGCGCGGTGGACATCGGTTTGGATTTTGAAAGCTAACCACGGATGAACACGGATAAACACGGATTTGACCCCATTGCCAACGGAGCGCGGCTGTGGCCCCAGACCTGGCCGCAGCGTGCGGCTGGCATCGATCACGTTGAAAATGTCGGGCGTGCTGCGTCACAGATGGTTTTTATCCGTGTCCATCCGTGTCCATCCGTGGTTGCTAAATCATGACCACCGACGCCAAAATCCTTTCCTCCCTGCGCGCCAACCCCGACGGCGTTTCCGGCGCGCAGCTCGCGGAGCAGCTGGGCATCAGCCGTGCGGCCATCTGGGCGCGCATCGAGGAATTGCGCCGGCTGGATTACGATATCGAAGCCGGGCCGCACTTTGGTTATCGCCTGGTCAGTTCGCCGGACGCATTGCATGCCGATGATCTGTGCGCACGGCTCGGCAAAACCCGGGTCATCGGACGCGACATCCAGGTTTTTGAACAGACCACCTCCACCAATGACGTGATGGAAAAACTCGCCCGCGACGGGGTGAGCGAAGGCGTGGTGGTTTTTGCCGAATCGCAGACGAAGGGCCGGGGGCGGCTCGGGCGCAAATGGATCTCGCCCGAACGCAAGGGGCTTTGGTTTTCCGTTTTGCTGCGGCCGGATTTGCGCCCGCAGGAAGCCACACAATTGACGGTGGCGTCCGCCACCGCTTTGCGCCGCGCGATTGCCGCGGAAACCGGGTTGAAACCGGAGATCAAATGGCCGAACGACATTTTGGTCGGCGGCAAAAAGGTCGCGGGCATCCTGACCGAGTTGAGCGCGGAGTTGGATCGTGTCCGGCACATCATCCTCGGCATCGGTGTGGACGTGAATCTGGACGCCGGCGAACTGCCGGCGGAATTGCGCAAGCTCGCCACGTCGCTGAAGATGGAAAGTGGCGAAAAAATTTCGCGGGCGGAACTGGCGGTGGCCATCCTGCAGGCCCTCGACGAGGATTATGCCCGCATTGGCGCGGGTAAATTCGCGGCCGTCGCCGACGAGTGGGAGGCGCACTGCGCGACTATCGGCAAAAATGTGACGGTGCTCATCGGCGACCGCAAAATCCGCGGCCGGGCCGAATCGCTCGACGACGATGGCGCGCTGCTCGTGCGCACCGAGCACGGCCACCTGGAACGGATCATCGGCGGCGACGTGACGCTGGAAAAATGAAAAATTCAAAATTAAAAACCGGGAACACGCCAGCACTGGTCGATTTTGAATTTTTAATTTTTAATTTTTAATTTTGAATTGTCCCATGATTTTACTCTTCGACATCGGCAACACGCACACGCACATCGGCCTGGCGAATGGCCGGCGCGTGTTGAAGAACACCGACATCCCGACGGCGAAATGGTTCGGCGGCGGCGCGGCGGCACTGGTGAGGAAATTCACCGGTGCGGCCAGGATTGAGGGCGCGATTTTATGCAGCGTCGTCCCGCGCGCCACGCCGCTTGTTCGCAAAACGGTGCGCGCGGTTTGGAAGATCGACGCGCTGGAACTCACACCGAAAACGATCCGGGGTGTGGGCATTGATTATCCAAAACCAAATTCGATCGGTCCCGACCGGCTGGCGAATGCCGTGGCTGCGCGCCAGCGCTTCGGCTCACCCGTGGTCGTGGTGGATTTCGGCACGGCGGTGACGTTCGACGTGGTGAATGCCTGCGGCGATTACGTCGGCGGCATCATCGCGCCCGGACTGGCGGCAATGACGGACTATCTGCACGAGAAGACGGCGTTGCTGCCGAAGATCAAAATCCGCGAAACCCGATCGGTTATTGGCAAGAGCACGGAAACAGCGATGCTCGTCGGCGCGGTGCAGGGCTATCGCGGCCTGGTGCGCGAATTAATCGGGGAACTGAAGCGTGAACTGCGGGCAAAAAATCTGCCCGTCATTGCGACCGGCGGCTATGCCAGATTGATCGCGGCCAAGCTGCCGGAGATTTCCGCCGTCATGCCGGACCTGACGCTTGAAGGCTTGCGGCTGGTCTGGGCAAAGCTGGCCGGGTCGGCGGCCGCAAAATAAAATCTGGCTTTCACACGCTTTAGGGCTCAACCTTTGATCCAGGGAGAACCCTTATGCCCGAGCAAAACCCCGCCAAGAAAAAAATCCTCGTCGTGGATGATGAGCCCTTGGTGTGCGAGGCGATCGGCATGATGCTTTCGTTCGACGGCCACGAAGTGATCACGGCCGGCAGCGGCAAAGAGGCGCTGGACTTGTTCGATCGGGACACGTTTGACCTGGTGACCACCGACTACACCATGCCGGAGATGAAGGGTGATGAACTGGCGCGGGCGTTGAAGGTGCGGCTGCCAAGCCAGCCTGTCATCATGATCACCGCCCACGCTGAGATGTTTAAAAACGACGTGGTGGCGATGTCGGGCGTGGATCAGGTGGTCAGCAAACCGTTCAAACTTCAGGAACTGCGGGACGCCATCCAAAAAGCCACCGCGCCGCGCTGACGCAAGCCGTGGCCCAAACTCCGCGATTGCCCCGCTGCGGCGCTTCCGCCAATAATGTCCGCTCTATGGCGAGCATCCGTCGGCAATATCCGTTTCATCTGATCGAACCCAAGTGGCAGCAGACCTGGGAAGCGCAGCAGGCGTTCCGCGCCTTCAATCCCGGCGACTCGGTGCCGGAGGGGCATCCGTTTGCAAAACGCCATGGTCTTTCGGGAAAGGTGGCCGCAACGCAGTTGCCCCCGAAGTTTTACATCCTCGACATGTTTCCGTATCCGAGCGGCGCGGGCTTGCACGTCGGGCATCCGGAAGGTTACACCGCCACGGACATTCTCGCGCGCTACCGGCGCGCAGTCGGTTTCAATGTGCTGCATCCGATGGGCTGGGATTCGTTCGGTTTGCCCGCCGAGCAATACGCCGTCAAGACCGGCCAGCATCCGCGCGTGACCACCGAGACGAACATCGCCAACTTCACGCGCCAGATCAAAAGCCTCGGCTTCAGCTACGACTGGTCGCGCGAACTCGCCACGACCGATGTCGAATATTTCAAGTGGACGCAGTGGATTTTTCTCAAGCTCTATAATTCGTGGTTCAATCCGGAAACGAACCAGGCCGAGCCGATTGAGACGCTGAAGTATCCGGCAGAGCTGCAACCCCCTCACCCTTCCCTCTCCCCCACTGGGGGAGAGGGTGGCCGGAGGCCGGGGGATTCCGCGCTCGAACAAAATCGCCGAGCTTTTTGCGATTCCAAACGCCTCGCCTATGTCAGCGAAGCGCCGGTGAACTGGTGCCCGGAACTCGGCACCGTGCTCGCCAACGAAGAAGTCATTGACGGCAAGAGCGAAGTCGGCGGCTTTCCGGTCGTCCGCAAGCCGATGCGCCAATGGATGCTCCGCATCACCGCCTACGCCGAGAAATTGCTGGCGGATCTCGACACGATTGACTGGACCGATTCGCTCAAGGAAATGCAGCGGAACTGGATTGGGCGGAGCGAGGGCGCGGAAGTGGATTTTCAAATCGCCGATTTATCCGAGAAAATTCGCGTGTTTACCACACGGCCGGACACGCTGTTCGGCGCGACTTACATGGTGCTTGCGCCGGAACATCGCCTCGTGGATGAGATTGTCACCGAGGAACAGTGCAACGCCGTTGAGAATTACCGCGAACACACCGCGCGCAAGAGCGATCTCGAACGCACCGAATTGGCGAAAGAGAAATCCGGCGTGTTCACCGGCGCTTACGCCATAAATCCGGTGAACGGTGAAAAAATTCCGATCTGGATTGCCGATTACGTTCTCGCCAGCTACGGCACCGGTGCGATTATGGCCGTGCCGGCGCATGATGAGCGGGATTTTGAGTTCGCAATCAAGTTTGGACTTCCGATACGGGCTGTGGTCAAACCACCGATGGAATGGCTTAAAAAGAATGGAGCACATCTCGAGGTCGAAGTGAAAACCGATGAAGGACGGCTGACGTGGACATATATCGAATTGATCAGTGTTGCGACAAACCAAGACAAGGCCTTTGAGTCGCAAGCCTATGAAGTCTTTGTGGAGCGAGTAACTGAATTCAGCACGGCCTTCGCTGATTCGGGGGGTGTCGCAATAAATTCTGGCTTCATCACCGGCCTCCCCACCGCCGAAGCCAAAAAGAAAATCACCGCCTGGCTCGAAGAAAAATGCCTTGGCAAGAAAACCATCAATTACAAATTGCGCGACTGGCTGTTCAGCCGTCAGCGTTACTGGGGCGAACCGTTTCCGATCATCTGGAAAAAAGGCCCGGACGGCCAGTCCTATCACGAAGCGTTGCCGGAGAGTACGTTGCCGCTAATGCCGCCGTCGCTGGAAGATTACAAGCCTACGCCGAATGGTGAGCCACCACTGGCCCGGGCCAAAGACTGGTTGAACCTCCCGGACGGTTCGATTCGCGAAACGAACACCATGCCGCAATGGGCCGGCTCGTGCTGGTATTATCTTCGTTACCTCGACGCGAAGAATCCAAATGCATTCGTTGGCAAAGACGTGGAAAGCTATTGGATGGGTAGCCGTGGACGTCAGTCCGCGCCATCCTCTCCTTCCGGAAAAAATGCGCCGACTAACGTCAGCGGCTACGAAACGCCCGGCGTGGACTTATACGTCGGCGGCACCGAGCACGCCGTGTTGCATCTGCTTTACGCGCGGTTCTGGCACAAGGTTCTGTTCGACCTCGGCTACGTCTCCACGCCGGAACCGTTTTACAAGCTCGTCAATCAAGGACTCATTCTCGGCTCCGACGGGCAGAAGATGTCCAAGTCGCGCGGCAACGTGGTGAATCCCGACGACGTGCTGGTGGAATACGGCGCGGATGCGTTCCGGCTTTACGAGATGTTCATGGGACCTTTGCAGGACACCAAGCCGTGGAATACTCAGGGCGTCGCGGGCGTTTATAAATTTCTCGGCCGCGTGTGGCGCTTGTTCGTGGATGAGAAATCGGAAACCGCTTTTGAACAGTCGCAGACAACCGCAGAGAACTCAGAGCAACGCAAAGAACTTTTGGATTTGATTCTGCTGGATGGTGGGATCACGGATATTGCCGCCACGCCCGCCCAACTCAAGACGCTCCATGCATGCATCAAGAAAGTCACCGAAGACCTCGATGGCATGCGTTTCAACACGGCGATCTCGGCGATGATGGTTTTTGTGAACGAGGCGATCGCGTGGCAGACGAAGCCGTTGTCGGTGATGAAATCATTCCTGCAACTGCTTGCGCCCTTCGCGCCGCACATCGCGGAAGAACTTTGGGCGCGGTTGCATTCCACGTTTGGACAGGCAGCGTCATCGCTGGCTTACGCGCCGTGGCCAAAATATGATCCAGCCTTGCTGGTGGAGAGCGAGATTGAAATTCCCGTGCAGGTGAACGGCAAGTTACGCGATGTCATCAAGGTCTCCGTGAACGCCACGACGACGGAGTTGGAGGCACTGGCGCTGGCAAATGAAAAGGCGAAGCCCTATTACGAAGGCATGACGGTCAAGAAAATCATCGTGGTGCCGAAGAAGCTGGTGAACATCGTGGCGGTTTAAAAAAGTAGGAGCCGACGTAAGGAGGCTCTAACTTTGTTTTGGTTTGAGCCTCGTCACCTCGGCTCCTACGAAGTTCAAGATTTTTCTCCGCTCGCCAGAATTGTCTGGAAATGCGGCGGCTGTTCCTCGGCGGCGACGATGCTGATCTCGATCTTCTTGAAACCGGCGGCTTCGAGCCAGCGGTGCAGGTCGCTTTCGGCAAACCCCAGCCAGCGATCGCCGTAGAGTTCATGCGCCTTCTCGAAGTTGTGCTTGAGCAGATCCAGTATCAAAATCTGTCCGTGCGGTTTCAACAGTTTCGCCGCGCTGGCCAGCGCCGCCGCCGGATCCTCGGCGTGATGCAAGGCCTGGCTCAAGATCACGAGGTCAACGCTGTTCGGTTCGATGGGCGGGTTCTGCAGGTCGCCCTGGCGGAATTCGAGATTCTTCAGCCCGTTCTTCTTCGCCTTGGCCGCGCCGAATTCAACGATTTTTTCCGAGTTGTCCACGGCAATGACCTTCTTGCAGCGGCGTGCCAACAGTTCGCTCAACAGTCCTTCGCCCGCGCCCAGGTCGGCAACAGTGATGGCCGGCAGCATCCGCAACAGCAGATGCCCAAAGGCCTGCCATGAACGGCCCGGTCCATACACGCGATCGAAGCGGCCGGCGACTTGGTTGAAGAAAACCTGCGCCTGTTCTTTGCGGCGGGCGAGGACGCGCTTGAGATTGATCTGGTCGCTGCCGTGCTCGGCCAGTTCCTTCGCGCCGCGGATGGCGAGCTGGATGAATTCGCTCGCCACGGAATCCGCCTGGGGATTGAGTTTGTAGAACGTGCGCTTGCCTTCGCGCCGCGCTTTCACCAGCGCGCAGTCCGCGAGCAAGCCGAGGTGCGTGGAGATGCGCGACTGGCCAAGCCGCGTGATTTCCTGGAGTTCGTTGACGGACAGTTCGTCCTTCTCCAGCAGCGCGACGATGCGCAGCCGCGTCTGATCGGACAACGCCCGCAAAGATTTCAAGGTTGAGGTCATAACTGGTTTTACAGAAGCTAACGAAGAAAACAAAGGGAAGCGAAAAGGAATGCTTTTGAAAAATTCGTTTTCTTTGTTCTCTTTTGTGGAAATTTTTTCATTGATTTGCTCCTGGAAGAATCATCCGGCTGATGCCCTCTGTCAGCTTTAATTCATGAAAGTTAAAAATAAGCCCGACCGGAATATTGAGCAGTTTCATATAACTTAAAAGTTGGGCTTTATGCACCGGCAATATTTCTTGAACGGATTTGAGCTCCAACAGCAAGCACTCCTCCACCAGAACATCAAAACGTAAAGGCTCATCAAACGTTATTCCTTTATATTCAATTTTAACGAGACGTTGATTCACACAGGCGACGTTGCGAAGAGCCAATTCGCGCATCAGGCATTTTTCGTAAATGCTCTCAATTAACCCGGAGCCTTTTATCCGATGCACTTCGATGGCCGCGCCAATCACCACACGGCTCAAATCGTCTGCTTTTTTGAACAACGGATGCATTTATTTTGTGCCCTTAGTTTTCTTAGTTTGCTTCTGTAGATAATGTTTGACGTCCGTTGAAAGAGTTATATCATCCTATCCAGATACGTCAATATGTTGTTGGCGTGAAACCAAAATAATTCATGAGCAATCGTTACATCTTTTCTTCCGAATCCGTCGGCGAAGGCCATCCGGACAAAGTCGCGGACACCATTTCCGATGCCGTGCTCGACGCCTGCCTCGCGCAGGACAAGTTCAGCCGCGTGGCCTGCGAAACGTATGTGAAGTCCAACATCGCAATCATCGGCGGTGAGATCACCACGAAGGCCAAGCTCGACTTCGTGAAGATCGCCCGCGACGCCATCCGCGAAATCGGTTACGTCAACGACGACGATGTGTTTCATGCGGACAAGGTTTTCGTCAACGTCATCGTGACGCAGCAGTCGCCCGACATCGCGCAGGGTGTGGATGCCAAGAAAGCCAAAGGCAAGAAGACCGCGAAGCAAGGTGCCGGTGACCAGGGTTTGATGTTCGGTTACGCCTGCAACGAAACCCGCGAACTCATGCCGGCGCCGATCATGTTCGCGCATCGCCTCGGCCGCGAACTCACGCGCATCCGCAAAGCCGGCGGCGCGGCGTGGTTGCGTCCGGACGCGAAGTCCCAAGTTTCTGTCGTTTATGAAAACGACAAGCCGGTTGCCATTTCCAACGTCGTCATCTCCACGCAGCACGCGGCGGATGTCGAGCACGCCGAGATCGAAAAGTTTTGCATCGAGAAGGTCATCAAGAAAGTTCTCCCCGCCCGCTTGCTCACGAAGCAGACGGAATTTCTCATCAACCCCACCGGCCGTTTCGTCGTCGGCGGGCCGCAGGGCGACACCGGTTTGACCGGGCGCAAGATCATCGTGGACACCTACGGCGGCATGGGCCGTCACGGCGGTGGCGCGTTCTCCGGCAAGGATCCGACAAAGGTGGATCGCAGCGCCGCCTACATGGGCCGCTGGGTCGCGAAGAACATTGTGGCTGCGGGTCTCGCGACGCGTTGCGAACTCCAGTTCGCCTACGCCATCGGCCATCCTGACCCGGTCAGCGTTCACGTCGAAACCTTCGGCACGAACACGGTTTCCAACGACAAGATTGTGCGCGCCGTCAATCGCGTGTTCAGCTTCCAGCCGTCGGACATCATTGACCAGCTCAACCTGCGCCGTCCGATTTACAGCAAGACCACCAACTACGGTCACTTTGGCAAGAGCGACAAGGCGCTCACCTGGGAAGCCACGGATAAAGTTGCTGCGCTCAAGAAGGCTCTTTAATTCACTCAACTCTCAACGCATAACTCTCAACTATTTATGGCCAAAATCAAATTATCTCCTCCGCGCCGGACCGTTCTCAAAGTGAGCGGCAATGGCAAAGCCAACGGCGCCCTCGCTGAAGTCAGCGAGACCTTCGCCAAATACGCCGCGCAGACGCCGGCCGGCAAGGACTACATCGTCCGCGATTTCTCGCTCGCCGAATGGGGCCGCAAGGAAATCGCCGTGGCCGAACACGAAATGCCCGGCCTGATGTCGGTGCGTAAAAAATACGCGAAGCAGAAACCGCTCAAGGGCGTGCGCATCACCGGTTCGCTGCACATGACGATCCAGACGGCGGTGCTCATCGAAACGCTTGTCGCTCTCGGCGCGAATGTCCGTTGGGCGAGCTGCAACATTTTCTCCACGCAGGATCACGCCGCGTCCGCGATTGCCGCGACCGGCACGCCGGTGTTCGCCTGGAAGGGTGAAACGCTCGAGGAATATTGGGAGCTGACGCTCAAGGCGATTTTGTTTCCGGGCGATTTCGGTCCGCAGCTCGTCGTGGACGACGGCGGCGACGTGACGCTGCTCATCCACAAAGGTTACGAACTCGAAAACGGTTCCAAGTGGGCCTACGAATCGAAGGGTGACAGCCATGAAGTTTCCGTGGTGAAAGCGCTGCTGCGCCGCCTCGCGACCGAGAAGCCCGGCCTCTGGACGAAGATCGTAAAAGACTGGAAAGGCGTTTCCGAAGAGACGACCACCGGCGTGCATCGCCTCTATCAGATGAAAGACGCGGGCAAGTTGCTCGTGCCCGCCATCAACGTGAACGATTCCGTCACCAAGTCGAAGTTCGACAATCTCTACGGCTGCCGCGAATCGCTCGCGGACGGCATCAAGCGCGCCACCGACGTCATGCTCGCCGGCAAGGTCGCCGTCGTCTGCGGTTACGGCGATGTCGGCAAGGGCTGCGCCCATTCGCTCCGTGCCTACGGCTCACGCGTCGTGGTCACCGAGATTGATCCCATCAACGCATTGCAAGCCGCGATGGAAGGTTTCGAAGTCAACACCGTTGAAAGCACGCTCGGCGTCGGCGACATTTACGTCACCACGACCGGCAACTGCGACATCATCACCGCCGCGCACATGCTGGCGATGAAAGACCAGGCCATCGTTTGCAACATCGGCCATTTCGACAACGAGATCCAGGTGGACGCGCTCAAGAAAATCAAAGGCGTGCGCATCGAGAACATCAAGCCGCAATACGACCGTTACCACATCCCCGGCAACAAGAGCATCTACATGCTCGCCGAAGGCCGTCTCGTGAACCTCGGCTGCGCCACCGGCCATCCGTCGTTCGTCATGTCCAACTCGTTCACGAACCAGACGCTCGCGCAGCTTGACCTCTGGGAGAACAAGGACAAATACGAGAAGTCAGTCTATCGCCTGTCGAAGAAACTGGACGAGGAAGTTGCTCGCTTGCATTTGGAAAAAATCGGCGTGGTGCTGACCAAGTTGACCAAGGCCCAAGCCGATTACCTCAACGTGCCGGTGGAAGGACCGTATAAGCCGGAACATTACCGCTACTAAGTTTCCTTCTCCGCCTCGACCGGGGAGAAGGTGGTCGCAGACCGGATGAGGTGTCGAACAATTCAAAAGGCGAACGGGAAACCGTTCGCCTTTTTTCGTAGGCTTTTCAAACGGTCATTGAGCAGTCATCATTCGGACATGAAGATCAATCCACGACACCTCCGAGAATTTTTAGGGTTGGACCGTATTTGTCCGTGTGGTCTGGTATAAATCTGACCCACGATCATGGAATACCACGACATCAATCTGCTGTTGAAGCTGCCGACGCTTCAATTGCTGCGGGCGCAGAACGCGCCGATGTTGTTGGGATTCCTCCACCAGACATTCAAACGTGAACACAAAGTCGTTGTTCCCGAAGGGCAGTTACGAGCAGCGTTGACCGCTTTTCTTGACGAGCTTCGTGAGACAGACCCGTTGGCCTACCCAAAGTCCGCTGCTGATTATCTCGCTGACTGGTGCGGCGACGGGCAAGGGTTTCTTCGTCGCTATTACGGGAATGATGCGAATGAACCGCTCTTTGAACTTACAACCGGTTCGGAGAAGGCGTTGCTTTGGTTGGAGTCACTTCAGGAGTCACGTTTCGTTGGCACGGAGTCCCGGCTTGAAAGTATTTTCACCGGACTCGATGAAATTCTAAAGTATGCCTCCGCTGACCCGGACGAGCGCATTCGCCGACTTGAAAGCGAGGCTGATTCCATTCGGGCGGAGATTGACCGGATTCGGGCGACTGGTTCGGTCGAGTCTTTCTCGCCAGTGCAAATCAATGAACGTTACGCCCAAGTTCTCGGAACGGCGCGCGAATTGTTGAGCGATTTTCGTCAGGTTGAAGAGAATTTCAAACGGGTCGCTCGCGAGATCGCGGAACGCCAAGCGCTCCCTGGAATTACCAAGGGCGCAATCGTCGGTCATCTACTGGACTCCCATGATGCGCTGCGTGATTCAGAACAGGGGCAAAGCTTCTTCGCTTTTTGGAATCTCCTATTATCCGGCGACCGGCAGCAGCAGTTTCAGGAACAAGTTGACCAGGTCGTTGCATTGGCTGGAATGAGCGATGACCATCGCAGCAACCAACTGCTGCGGCGGCTCATCTCACATTTGTTACGCGAGGGAGAGAAGGTCGTTGAGTCGCACCAGCGGATGTCCACCAACCTTCGCCGCGTGTTGGACACCACGCATCTTAACGAACGCCGGCAGGTTGGCGAAATCCTTCAAGCCATCCGCAACGCCGCGCTAAAGCTGCGCGATGCTCCACCAGAAAACGACGAGTTCTTTCATATTGAAGATTTTCCAGACGTATTCGCGAGCATGAGCCGTCCGCTCTGGCAAGCGCCGGAGTCTGTAACGCTGGCTGGGAACATCGAGAACGATACGGAGGAAGTTGGTCTTGATGAACTCCGCCGCTTCCGCAATCTCCCGCAAATCCGGCTCGAGGAATTACGGCGCAACGTGACGGTTTGTCTTGAACGCGAACCGACAGTCACATTGCAACAGGTTTTGGACGTTTTTCCACCGCGTCACGGCATGATGGAAGTTGCTGGTTATATCGTCGTCGCTGCCAACGATCCGCATCACTACATCGGTGATGACACGCAGGTGTTGGAATTGCCTGCACCCAGTCGCCAACGCTGGCGTGTGCCGCGCATTCTTTTTTGCCAGTCATGAGCAATGCACCAATAAATTTTCCACCCATAGCTTTCGTAAAGGCGAAGCTGTTGCGCGAGCCGGTATATCGCGAGGACGGAGAGTTGTGGCTGACCCTGCGCGGCCAGCAGGATGAAATCCGCCACTACTTCCGGCAGATCGGGCAGGAACTTGTTCTCGACGAGGGCGAAGGTTACGCCTTCATCCGCCAGTTGGAAATCGAGGGTGAGGAGCGCATTCCACGGCTCGTGCAGCGTCGGGCGTTAAGCTATCTTGCCACGCTGCTCCTGACGGCTTTGCGCGAAGAATTCCTCCGCTTCGATTCATCAGCCAGTGATTCGACCCGGCTTGTAAAGACAAGAGACGAGTTGCGAAATCTCGTCTTCGATTTTCTGCCGGAGACCACCAATCAAGTTCGCGACACAGCGAGAGTGGATGCTGCCATCACTCGACTCGGAGAACTCGGGTTCGTCCGCCAGCTTGGTTCTGCCGAGCGCGATACTTTTGAGATCATGCGAATTGTCAAAGCGCGTCTCTCGCCCGCCGACCTTGAAACCATCAAACAACGTCTCCTGAATCATGCCGAACCAGGAGCTTAATTTTCCTATGGCGGATGGACGCCTGCCATTGCCCGGATTCCGGCTGCGGCGCTTGGAAATGTTGAATTGGGGAACGTTCCACGAAAAGGTGGCAGTGCTGGTGGCAGACGGACGCTGGACTCTGCTTGTCGGCGAGAACGGCAGCGGCAAGTCAACCGCCGTGGATGCCTTGCGCACGTTGCTCGTGCCGCCACGATTGCTGAATTATAACGATGCTTCCGCCGACCAAAAACGCCGAGGTGACAGAACTCGCCAAAGCTATATTCGCGGCGCATGGCAGACTGTCAGCCAAGAAGATTCTGCGAAATCCCGTCCCGAGTATCTTCGCAGTGAAGGTGTGCAATCCATTTTGCTTGCCGTATTCGCCAATGAACACAGTGGCGAAGTCGTGACGCTCGTGCAGGTGCTTTGGGAACTGAACGAGAAGCATGATGAGCGGTTTGCCGTCGCCCGCGAGGACAAAACCATCAAAGACCATCTTTCGAACCTCGGCTCGACGCGCGAATTGATGAAAAACTTGCGGCAGCGCGACTTCGAACCATTCGATAGCTTCACTGCCTATTCAAAAACTTTTTGCTCGCGGCTGGGAATTGCCAGCGAAACTGCATTGGAAGTTTTTAATCAGGCCATCGGCGTGAAAGAAGTTGGCGACATCAATAGTTTTGTCCGCCGCCACATGCTAGAAAGTTCGGATGCCGGGGACTTCATTCACAACCGCCTACGTCCGCACTTCAACGAACTTGACGCGTGCTGGCGTGCCATCGAGCGGGCGCAGACTCAACTCGACGCGTTGAAACCAATCGCAGACGCGCACGACAAAATCGAGGAAGCAAAACAGAAGCGACAGCATCTGCAAGGGCTGTTGGATGCTTCGCCACTTTTTTACGCGCATCGCCATCTTGCGCTCCGTCGCGAAGAAGCCATCGAGCTTGAAGAGCGACTGGGAGAATTGCGGCGGCAGAAGCAAGACATCGAAGATGTGCGTAAGCGCGACGAGAATGAGCGTGATGCCAAGTTGCAGGAAATCGCTGCCGATTCCACGGCGCAAAGCATCGCCCGTATCGAAGCCCAAATGAGCGCTGCTGACGAACGGCGAAAGACAAAGTTGACCAAGTGGAACGAGTTCGCCGGTCATCTGCGGACGCTCAACCGGCTCGTTCCCGTGGAGTCGCTGGAGCAATTTCAGCGCGTTCAATCCGAGGCTTCCGCGCAGCAAGGCTTGCTCAAGGGAAACCGCGACAGCGCGCAAGAAAAGCAAGTGCAGCAACTCATGGAGCGCCAGCGCGCCGTGGACGACCGCAGCCGTGTTGCTGGCGAACTGGAAACGTTGCGGAAGCATCGCGTGCTCATTCCGCGCGAGTTTGTCGCCATTCGCGAAGCCGTTTGCTTGGCAACGAGAGTTTCCGTCGGGGATTTGCCTTTTGCCGGTGAGTTGATGGAAGTAAAGGCCGAGCATCGTGAATGGACAGGCGCAATCGAGCGGTTGCTCCATCAGTTTGGTGTGTCGTTGCTCGTGCCGGAACGCCATTACATCGCCGTTTCAGAGTTCATTAACCGCCAGCATCTCGGTTTGCGTTTTACTTTTCATCGCATTTCTTCGGCATCGGCGTCCCGCACGGACTCGTTCAGCGACGCAACTCGCGTCGCTGGCCGCCTGAACTTTCGCGATGAGCACTCATTGGCTGGATGGGTAAAGAGTGAGGTGTCGCGGCGTTTCAACCACATTTGTTGCGCTGACGTAAATCGGCTCAAAGAGGTGGACTAGCCGGTGTCCATTTTTGAAACACCGGCTGTCACATTTTGAGCCACTATTTAGCCAGGCAGCGGACGGATAAACCGGCATTGCAGGAAATCATTTTAATCTCGAGTGTCCGAGAGATTGGCTTGGCGGGTGCTTCAATTGCGGGTTGAGAGATTCAGGTTCTAAAACTGGTTTCTCGATGTAACAAATGAGTCAGACCGCAGGCATTAATTTTAAAAGCATGATTCCGCCGCGCAAAAGAAAGCGCGATCGAAAAATCATGGTCGCTCTTTGGGTGATTGCTTTGGTCCCCGCGGTCTATTTCTACTGCCGGTATGTTGATGGCCTCACGCATGTCCGCCATCCGGTGAAGGGCGGCCAGACCGCTGCTGCCGCCAGCAAACCGAAACGGACACTCAGTTCCCTGCCGGCGGACAAGCCACCGGCGTCCGCCAAAACCGAAACCCCGGCGTCCGCTACCCCCGTGTCGGTCGGTTTCATGGATTCTTTGATGTCCGCTATCGTGCCCTCGGCCGATGCGATAAGCCTTCATGCGGACCTGCAGCCCGCGCGTCTGGAGGCGAAACCATTGCCGGCCCGGGCAGTGCCGTCCGTGTTTGAACCGCTGCCACTGACCGCCGAGCAAAAGCGTTTGAAGCTCGCCGAGGACGGTTTTGGGGAAGTCATGAATCAGGCCAATCGATATCCGGACCAATATGGATTCGCTCCGGACGAAAATCTCAGGGATGCCAGGCTGGGCGATCCCATCCCCGTTTACCAGGTCACGCAATCGGATCGGGCGCACTACCTGGGGCAGCCGGTCGCGTCTCTGCTCCAACCGGCGGACGAATGGATCTATCCCATCATTTTGGACAACCATATCCGCTTCATGGTGCAGGTCCGGCATGGCAGGCGCGGCTATGTGCTGGGTAACGGTTCCCGCGGGCTGGGCTTGATCTATGATAAAATTCTGGAGCGCTGGCCGGCCAGCGAAGGCTATCATCCCCAGTTGGTGATCAATCCCAACATGCCCTTCTACTATTTCACCGTGCCGGAACTGCCGGAACAAAACATCACGGACACCAGCCGGATGCTTGACTTTAACCCCTCGCTCACGCCCGCCGCCGTCATTCTCGAAAGCTGGCGTTAACGCGGCGTGGAGCGGGGGGGTAGGTTTTGTCAGGCCTTCGCGTCGAACGCGGGCAGCCCGTCAATGCGCTTCCGGCTTTTGCCGGCGCGATCCGCCTGCATTTTCTCCAGCCCCTGCCTGACCGCCCAGGCAGCGAGCGTGTCGCGCTGTTCCCAGTAATGCTCCCGGCCTTTTGTCGTCAACCCGCGACTGGATTGATGCAAGCGTTTGGAATTATCCAGAAGCGATCAAGGTGATGTCCTCTCCTTGAGGAGAGGAAACAGGTGAGGGAGGTCGTGAACCAGATTTCGCCCGGCCAGCTGAACCGCCAATCCTGGACTAAGCGATGGAATCACTTGAAGTAAGGATTCTTCACCCCGCGCTCGCAGTAATCCTTCAGGCACACCAACAGATGTCCCCACGTGGTGTTGCAGAAATAGCAATGGTCGCCGCCGCGTTCCCAGCCGCCGTGACAGAATTTCAGCAGCACTTCGCCATCGTCCTGCGGTTCGAGGATGAATTCCTGCGTCGTGCCGACCCAATCCGGCGAGCTGCCGCCGGTGCATTGCCAGCGCACGAGCGCGGGCGGCGTCAACTGCTCGATGCGCATCTGAAACTTGGTCGAATGGCCGAAGAAGCCGAAGACCGCCATGTCGCCGACGCACGCGCCCATCTTCACATCGGTCGTCCACCACGCGCGAATGCCGTCCTCGGTGGTGAGGGCGCGATAAATCGTTTCCGCCGGCGCGGCGATGTCGATGCGATGGATGAGGTCGGTCACCATAAATTCTTTCATGGATGCTTGGCGCGATCATGGTAGGAGAATTAACAGCGTGCTGAAATGAAAAACCCTCCCTGCCAAGCGCGGCGGGGAGGGTTTGAGTTAGATACTTGCTGAAAGCCGACTTTTAGTGATGCGGAACAAGCTTCACCGCGTCCGCGAGCACGTTGCCGTCAGCACCACTGCTGCTGAGGGAGACGTTGCCTTCCTTGCCTGCCGCAAATTTGAAAGTGCCAAGCAGGTTCCATTTGCCGGTATTGTTGCGAAGGTTGACCATGATGGTCTTGGTGCCATCATCGGACTTGACGGTGAACGGCGTGATAGTGGCGTGATCTGAATTCGGATCATCGCCATGCCATTCATACACATCATATGTGCCGGCGGTCTGGATGTCGGGTGTCCACGTGGCGGTATTGGCGGCCTCGCCGGCGGAGGTGCCGCTGGCATAGGTGGAGCCGTCCTTGAAGTCATTATCGCCGGTGCCCGATGTCCAATTGCCCTCGGACTTGAAGCCGGGGTCGCTGTTGTCGATGATGATTTCGTCAGCGGAAGCGGCAGCCGCCGCCGGTGCAGCCACAGCCACGGCAGCGGGCGCGGCCGGAGCAACGGACGCAGCCATCGGTGCGGGCGCGACCGCCTCGGGCTTGGATGTTTTTGTGTGCTGGCAGGCTGTCAGCAATACGGATACTGACATTGCGGCAAAATATAATTTGAGTTGCATGGCGTCGTTCCTTCTATCTTATAAGGCTTGGGCTGGTTGGTGGTTGAATGACAATGCCCAACAGCGCGCCATGCTGTCAAGCGGCTTGGTAGTGGCATATTTGAAATCAGTTTGGATTCGGCGCGGCGATGCCGATGCGATGGATGAGGGCGGTGGGCATAATTACCAATGTCCGCAGGATCAAAATCCGGCGAGCACGATTTTGCCGATGGCGGCGCTGCTTTCAATCAGTGCGTGCGCCCGTTTCAAATTGGCCGCATTGATTGCGCCAAGATTCTGCCGCATGGTCGTGCGGATTTGTCCGGCATCCACGAGCCGGGCCACATCGCTCAACAACCGGCCTTGCTCGCCCATGTCGGCGGTCTCATAACGGGCGCGCGCAAACATAAATTCCCAGTGCAGCGAAATGCATTTGGGTTTCAGTTTGTTGATGTCCACCGGTCGCGCCACATTTTCGATCAATGCCATGGCGCTCTGCGGGGCCATCGCCGCGATGATTTCATCGAAGTGATCTTCGGTCTTGGTCAGGGCCAGCACATAGTTCACGCCGCCGGGGACGATGGTTTTCACCTGGCCGGCCAGTGGTTGACGGTGGTCAATCACGTGATGCGCACCCATTTCGCGGCACCATGCCTGCGTTTCGGGACGCGAGGCGGTTGCGATGACGGTGAGGCCGGTAAGGCGGCGGGCCAGTTGAATAGCAACGGAACCGACTCCGCCCGCGCCGCCGACAATGAGGAGCGAACCGGCGGTAGCTGGATCCATGCGGATCTTCAGCCGGTCAAACAAGGATTCCCACGCCGTGATGGTGGTGAGCGGAAGCGCCGCTGCTTCGGCGAAGCCGATGCTGGCCGGTTTGCGACCAACGATGCGCTCGTCAACACATTGGAATTGCGCGTAGGAACCAGGGCGCCCCACGTCACCGGCGTAATAGACTTCATCGCCCGGCTTGAAAAGTTTTACGCTGCCACCGACAGCAGTGACCACGCCGGCGGCATCCCAGCCCAAAATTTGCAATTGGCCATCGGGCCGACCGGGACCGCCACCGGAGCGGATTTTCGCATCCACGGGATTCACGGAGATCGCACGGATTTCCGCAAGCAGATCACGCGGCGCGGGCTTCGGCGTCTCAGCCGTCAAATCAAGAAAACTGTCGGGATCGGAAATCGGCAAGGGTTTGTGGAAGCTGACAATTTTCATAAAACGAATGTGAGCCGAATTTTATGAAAGCGCAATGATGATGGCGCGATAAATCGTTTCCGCTGGCGCGGCGATGCCGATGCGATGGATGAGGGAGGTGGGCATAAAGCATTACATTCCGAACATGACCCATTGGTTTTTCTTAAATGCGCGAGCATTGGTGGCAGCTCCAGCCGCCGACATTACTGCCAATGATGTTCCTGCAATCGGAGCTCCTCCGAGAAGACCTTCAACTACACCAGCAGGAAGAGAAATATAAGTCAACCAGCGAAGAGCTGCATCCCATTTTCCTGTCCGTTCGAGAACAGTTTTTGCCCTTTTGACTTCTTTACGAATTTTTCCTAGCGCTTCTTTATCTCCGTTCACCAATTGTATATGAAACTCTCGGAGTTGTTCTTTAAACGCTCGCAGATTTGGATTTTTACGAAGTTTTAAAGCATGAGTAATATTTTCAATTTGTGGGAAAAAATGACCTTCTTCATGCAAAACGCTTCTTACCAGACCAAATGTTTTTGGAATTTGCGTCGCGTCGGTCGTAAACCCGCCATTATTTGAAAAAGCAATTTTAGATGCTCGTGAATAATGTCGAGTAGCAACTCCCAGATTGCGAGTCACAGAGATTTCCCGGATTACACCAATTTCTTCCGCAAAAACCAGTGACAATAAAAGTATCGCATTTGCGGGAGAAATAAGTTCGCCGAAATCAAAGAACTCACGTTTGATTTGGTTGAGGAAACGGCGCGAGAGTTTTTGTTCTATTAAATTAGTTCTTAGCAGCGTCGTGTTTCCCGTAACATAACCAATAGCTAAATCAAGAAGCTCAGAATAATAAACCCGCCTCGAAATGTTTAATTTAACTGCAATAGTTGCATCGTATGTCGCGCTAGCTGACATTAAACGGTCGATAATTAAAGGCTTATAATCTCGAACCAATGCCAAGCTTTGACGATGCGATCGCGGTGCCTTCAATCTTGGATCGAACTTGCTTGGTTTCCACGATGACTCGAGAGGAACTGGTCGTTCAGATGATTCAAAGGCCGCTATAACTTCCAGCATCCCTTCGCGCTCTAAATCTGGAAACCGATAGGTTCCTGTGTCATGGGTGTAATCATGGACAATCAATTTATCGAAAAGAACGAATAGGCTGAGAACAGCTTGCTTGTCTCGTTCGGATGGTGGACGTCCCGAAAACCCTTCTCCTTTTTTCGTATAAAGCAAACCTTCTTGTTGGGCCAGACCGAACAATGTCCATGCCATTCCATCCGCAAGAAGAACTTCATTAAAGCGAATTGGAGAACTTAAAATATTTTTCGCGTGCTCAGTTTTTTGTAACCCAATGGCGGACATTTTCATTATTTCTTCCCATGCACCTTCGCTGCGACTTTCAGGCGGAGGGCGTTGAGCCGGATGAAGCCGGTGGCGTCGTCCTGGTTGTAGGCCTTGGTCGGGTCGGCTTCCATCGTGGCGTTCATTTGTTCATTCAAACAGCGGTGGCAAATCTCTTACGCCGTCCAACACCCGCGCAACTTCAACGCCGCCATCAAACAGGCGATAGAAGATGACGTGGTGACCGACAACAAAGCTGCGCAAGCCGGGCGACAATTCCGGACGCTCGCGTCCCATGAGCGGCATCGAGGCCAGCGTCGGAAACCTCGAAACGATGGCGTGGATGTATTTGTCTGCCGCGTCCGGGTTGTCATGTGCGATGTAGAGCCAGATTTCATCCAGGTCTGAGCTTGCCGCCGCTGAAACCCGGCATTGATTCATGCGCCGGATTTTTTCAGGCGTTCTCTGCCTGCCCGGCCAATATCTTCGGCCAGTTGCATCACACTTGTGTCGTCGTAGGCCTGATAACGTCCGTTATTCAAATCATCAATCCCGCTGGCAATGTCGCTTTTCAAAGCGGCAAGCTGCCGTTGGCGAAACGCATCCGATCCAGTCCACCAGCGGAACAGTTCGTATTGTTCGTCCGGATCAAGCCCGGCTGCTGCCAATTTGATTTTTTCCACAGCACTCATGTTTTGAAAATACAGCCGCGTCAAGCGCAGTCCAATTATTTCTTCTTCCCATGCACCTTTGCCGCGACTTTCAGATGCAGACCGTTCAAGCGGATGAATCCGATAGCGTCGTCCTGGTTGCAGGCTTTGGCCGGGTCGGTTTCCGTCGTGGCAATCATAGTGACACTGGCGCGCGGGTCACACTTTTTTCTTCGCTTTGGTTCCGGGCTTTGGTTCCGGCTCGACGTGAAAACCAATCCGCCGCCTCGGCGGTTCGGGCGGCGGGGGCGGCGGATCAAGAATGTCCATCACGCGCCGCAGCACTTCGATGATGGCAACCTCATGCCCGTCGAGCCGCGCGGTCAATTTCTTTTCCAACGCGGCCAACTGCTTGGCCAGTTCCTTGGTGCTGCCGAGCAGGTCGCGCATCTGCACGAACGCCCGCACCACAAACACGCTCATCCGCACGGCTTCGGGACTGTTGAGGACGTTCGCCGCCATTATGGCGCCCTGTTCCGTGAACGCGTGGGGCAGGTATTTGATATTCGTTCCCCGCTTCAAGATCGCAATTTGCGATCTTGAACGAAGCACAGATTCAGATTCCGCAGCCGTGAGTTTGAACATGAAATCCGACGGGAATCGCCTGGCATTCCGCCTCACTTGCTCGTTCAATCGTCGTGTTGGCACGCCGTAAATACGTGCCAGGTCAAAATCAAGAATGACTTTCTGTCCGCGAATTGTGCGAATCAGCGGGCCGATATCCTCTACGGTTGATGGAACTTCTGCTTTCATATCGTTCTGATGCGGTCACGATTTGTGACCGCATACTTTTTGACATCGCAAATTGCGATATCAAGTAGCCCCTTTTTTCAAGGTCGCAATTTGCGATCTTGAAGATTTGCGTCGCCAAACTTGAGGTTCCAATTTGGAACTTCAAGATTACTAATCCAAACGTAATAATTTTTCAATCAACTTGAAGTCGCAAATTGCGACCTCAAGTTTTTGGTTCATTTCTTCTTCCCATGCACTTTCGCCGCGACTTTCAGGCGCAGGCCATTCAACCGGATGAAGCCGGTGGCGTCGTCCTGGTTGTAGGCTTTGGTCGGGTCGGCTTCCATCGTGGCGATGTGCGGGTTGTAGAGGCTCACCGGGCTCTTGCGGCCGCTGACCATGATGTTGCCCTTGTAGAGTTTCACGCGCACCGTGCCGGTGACGTTCTTCTGCGATTCCTCGACGTAGGCCTGGAGCGCGTAGCGTTCAGGCGCATACCAGAAACCGTTATAGACGAGTTCGGCATATTTCGAGATGAGCGCGTCGCGCTGGTGCATGACTTCGCGGTCCATGGTGAGCGATTCCATCTGGCGATGCGCGAAGTGCAGGATGGCGCCGCCGGGAGTTTCATACACGCCGCGCGACTTCATGCCGACGAACCGGTTCTCCACCATGTCCACGCGTCCGACGCCGTGTTTGCCACCGAGTTTGTTCAACGCCTTCATCACGCCGAGCGGGGAAAGCGCCTTTCCATTCACCGCGACTGCGTCGCCGCGTTTGAAGTCAATCGTCACAAACTCAGGTTTGTTAGGCGCGTCCTCGGGCAGCACGGAGAGCGTGGTGAAATAATTCCGATTTTTCAGATCGTAAGAATCAAACCACGGGTCTTCGAGAATCCCGGCTTCGTAGGAAATGTGCAGGAGGTTGCGGTCCATCGAATACGGTTTTTTGGCGCTGGCCTGCACCGGAATCTTGTGCTTGGCGCAGTAATCAATCATCTCCTGGCGACCGGGGAATTCCGCGCGATAGCGTTCATCGCGCCATGGGGCGATGACTTGCAAGTCGGGCGCGAGCGCGGCGGCGGTGAGTTCGAAGCGGACCTGGTCGTTGCCTTTGCCGGTCGCACCGTGCGCGATGGCGTCGGCTTTTTCCTTTTTGGCGATCTCGACCATGCGCTTGGCGATGAGTGGGCGCGCGATGGAGGTGCCAAGAAAATATTGCCCCTCGTAAATCGCTCCGGCGCGGATCATCGGATAGATGAAGTCGCTCGCGAATTCTTCCTGGAGGTTATCAATGTAAATCTTGGAGGCGCCGGTCTTGATGGCTTTCTTTTCGAGGCCGTCGAGCTCCTCTTCCTGACCGATGTCGGCGCAGAAGCCGATCATCTCGGCGTTGTATTTTTCCTTGATCCAGGACATCAGCACCGAGGTGTCGAGTCCACCCGAATAAGCTAAAACGATTTTCATGTGGGCGATATTAAACCGGCAAGCGGTCCGGAACGCAAAGTGGAAATGAATTATTACGGCGCGGGCATGGTGCCGGAGCTGTCCGCCGAGGTTCGTTCGCGCATCCAGAGCCAGTCCTGCTTGTCGCCGGCATCAACGATGTTAAATCCATAGCCTTGCTTGCGCCCGCTCATCCTCCATTTGTGGGCTTCGGAATGTCCATCACCGAAAGCAAAACCGCAGCCGGAATTATGATAGGAACCCGGCACATCAAACCATTGCGGACTTGCCATGGCAAAGGCAAACGCGGCATCGTTGATGTGAACCGGGTCTTCATCCAACAACACCCACGTCATTGATGGGCCGGGGCGGTTCATACTGGTAAATTTGCCATAGGTGAACCATGGCGAATTCCGCCGATGATCATGCTGATTGTTCAGCCACGGGCCGTTGACGGATAACGTCGGGACGCCGCCGTGCGGTCCGCCATAGCCAGCGTTGTCATACATAGGATCAATCGTGCCCACGGCCTGATTCATGGAAAAAGTGCGCGCCGCCGGCACGGTTTGGCCAGTCAAGGTCGGGTCAGACCCGGAATAGAGCCCCATGCGAGTGTCGCCAGGACAGTGAAACAAGGAGGTGTTCCCGGAAAGATAGGAGATCAATAAATTTAATTTCGGGTCTTTGAGCACGTCGGGATTGAACTCATCGGCTGCGCCAATGGAAACATCCCCGCTGCACCAATTGTAACCGGGCAATGAATTGCCATCATCGGGATTGGGCGGGAAAAAATCATTGTTTTCGCTGCCGTAAAGGATCATTGCGACCATGATTTGTTTGCCGCCGTTCAAACATAAAATGCCTTGCGCCCTTTGCTTGGCCCTGGACAGCACCGGCAGCAGCAGCGCGGCGAGAATCGCGATGATGGCAATGACCACAAGCAGTTCAATCAGAGTGAAGCCACCGGATATTTTGCTGCGCGGGTTCATTGCAAATTATTCCCAGCCTTGCATGGAATAGTAACGAAAGGTCATTTCGTTGGTATTGTAACTTTTATACCACCTCACATGACCGTCGGTAAACAGCAGGTTCTGTCCGCGACTGTGGGCCTTCCATTGCACGGCCGGAAATCCGTTGTCTTCGCCACCGACGCAATTTTGGGTGTAATCGTCCTTGTCGCAGTCATCGCGCTCAAAATATTGCGCGTTGTCAATGGTGTCACCGGATAAAACAAAGGCGGAAGGAAACATAATTTTCGTGTTCCTGAGCGAACCAAAGCCGCCGGTGTCAATGACGACCGCCCGCACCCCGTTGAAATAATTGAACGGCGACTGGTTGTCGGGGGACAATTGGGCATTGCCGGGGCAATGATAGACATTCGTGTTCACCGTGAAGGAAATGATCTGCTGCATCCAGCCATTGTTCGGCTCATTGGGATTAATGGTGTTCCAGGGAATGTTGCCGCCGGATTTCGGGTAAAGTTCATTATTGTCATCCGCAAACATTTTCATGCCCAAACCAACCTGACGCAGATTGGAGGTGCAACTGATCATCCACGCCTTCTGCTTGGCCGACGACAATGCCGGCAGCAGCAGCGCCGCCAGGATGGCGATGATGGCAATGACCACCAACAGTTCAATCAAAGTGAAAGCGTGCCGGAGATTCATGTTTAATAAGACACCGCCAAAGCCGTTTTGTTACAAACTATTTATGCTCATCTTAATAGATATGTCCGCGGGACAGCCAAACCGGACAAATTATTTTAACTATTTTCGATGGCTGTGTCCCGCGCCGGGCGGGATCAGCGGCAGCAATGTGACCACGACCGCTGCCGTAAAAATCAGCCACCGCGTCTGGCAATGGCAACCTGCTGCGGCTGGTCTCCGCGACACGGCCGCGCTCCACTGTAGCGGCGGGCGTCCCGCCTGCCGCAGAGGGCGCGCATCTTGCCGCCCGGAAAAAGGCGACGACGTTCTTGCGACTCTCGAAAATTCCAAGCGGCTTGGCAGTGCGTGAGGTTGTTCCCGCCGGGCTGGAAGCCACGGCTCTACGGCAGGCAGGATGCCCGCCGCTACACACGGCACCGCGCAAAACTATTTCACCTTTTCCACAACGAGTTTCTCAATCGGCTCGCGACTGGGCAAAAGTTCAAGGCGGCGGGATGATTTGCGCTTCCTTTTTCAATTCCGCCTGAATCAGGGCGCGGTTTTCGCCTGCCGCGAGTTTATTGGCTTCGGCGGCGGCTTGTATGAATCCTTTCGACCCGCGCACCGGCCATCCTTGAGGAGTGGCGTGCGAACCGATGATGAAATTCCCGGCCAAGTCTTTGAAACGCCAATCCTCTATCTGCAAATCAGGAACCGTCACCGGCGGCAGCGGAGTAAATTTGCCTTTGCCGATTTCAACTGAATCCACGGTGAAAGTGGCCTTTCTGAGCAGCAGTGTTTCGTCGCCCGTTGTCGCGGTATTGGGCGGCTTGGGGAAAAATGTTTCCAAAATGATCTGTCGCGGCACGCGCATATTTCCAACCATGACGGGATCGCTGGCCGTGAATTTCCACGCTTTGAATCCGTTCGGGTATTGTTTCAACTCCACCGCCTGTTTTGGCTGATCTGAATTGGTTCTAACGCCCATAATCCAATTCCGACTCCAGCCGGTGATGCTTTGAGGCAAAGTCGAACCCGGCCAGTAAGTGACTTGATTGGTGATGAAATCCGGCCAAGCCATTGAAAAACCGTCGAACAATTTAAGGCCAGTCTGGTGGTTTGAATTGCTAAAATAATCCTGCGAACAATATGCCAGCCAAACAGCTTGAGCCGCTAACGGAACAAAATTATCGTTTCCGAGAACTCTTCCCGCATAAGCAAAGCCGCCGACGCCTTCGTGTGTCCGGTGGAACGGTGAAAGCTGGTCCGACACCACGAACAAGTCAACGCCGTCACTCCCATATTCGGCCCGCAAATCGTATGCGTCATTTTCAAGCTTACCTTCGCCTCTCGAAACAATGGATATACGATAAGACTTGCCGTCGGTTAAAATCGCAATGTCTGCATTTGCGATGACCCTTGGCGGTTGAGTATAAAGCTCAATCTGACCTTTTCCCTCAATTCGGATGAATGGCACGGCTGGCGCAATTATTTTCTCGACGGTGATTATGGTTGTTCCCGCCGCGAGCAATACACCCACGCCGACAACGACCGCCGTTTTCGCGTTTGTCCAAGCCATAAGTTTCAATGCTCCCTTCACCAAAGCCAGGGTTGAACCGCCCGCCGCCGCGCCTTTGGTGATCGCCACGGTGGAAATGGTGGTGGCCAGACCGACTGGCGCGGCGGATACGGAGTTGACTGACACAGCCCCGGCAATCAGCGTTGCCGACAGCGTCACACCGCGTTTGCCAAAAATCTTCCGCAGCTTTTCCAGCGCGCGGTTTACGCGTTTGTGCGCGGCGGCTTCGGTCAGTTTCAACGTGGCGGCGACTTCGGCGGCGGTCTGGTTCTCAAAGAACCGCAGCACCACGGCATTGCGGTCGGTTTCGCCCAGATGCCCCATCGCTTCGTCCAGCAACGGCGCGATTTGCACCCATGCCGCCGCGTCCGGTTCGTTCAAGGTGGATTGCATGTAAGCCTCCTGTTCGCGGTGTTGCCGGCGGATTTCGCCCTTCACAAAGTTCGCTGCGGTCAGCCGCGCCGCCTGATACAGCCAGCCGGAAATCACAATGCGTGGCGATAGGTTGCCCGCTTTGCGCGCCAGGATGATGAACACCGCCTGTGCGATTTCCTCGGCATGATGCAGATTTCCACTGAACCGCAGCGCGGCGGAATAAACGAGATTCACATGCCGCGCGGTGAGTGTGGCGAAGGCCGCCTCGGATCCGGTGCGGGCGAATTCGGCCAGCAACTCATGGTCGTTCAGTTCGGTCATCTACCCAATGATGTCCGCCAACCACGAAACTGGACAAACTATTTTAATTATTTGGCGGATGTAGCGGCGTCTCGGCAGAGCGCCGCAAACCGAGTCGGAGTTTTCCAGATGGCGGCTTTCTCCCGAAAGCCGCTACGCCGTGTAAAACTATTTCACCTTTCCACGACGAGCAGTTCCACCGGCTCGCGGCTGGGCACGAGTTCGAGGCCGAGTTGGTCGAGCAGCATCTGTTTTACGGCGTCCTTTTCCGACTGGCCGGGACGCGGCTGCCATTCCAAATCCAGATCGTAATTTTTAGTCAGCCCGGTTCGTTCAATGACCGGCACGTTCAGACTCGTTTCTAACCAACCGATCAAATTAGGAATTTTCTGGCCATGAATTTTTGCCCCGTATTGACGGCCAATCCAGTTACTATCGTTACCCGTGGAAACTTTGAGGCCGGGCGCGTTCGGGGTTTTCACTTGGAGCAGCAAAACACTCACCACGCGCTTTTCAACGTGCGCGGTCAGGCCAAACCTTGAATAGAGTTCCGCCTTCAATTTCACATGAAAGTCCTCTGGCAAGGTGAACATGAAGTCGTAGTTTCCAATTGGCATATCTGGCGGAAAAACGCATCGTGGCTCCGAGTATCCGCCGTATGCGTCCGCTATCAACCACTTCACGTCACATTGCCGACCCATGCGTTTATCTTGTTGTGATTCAGAGGAACGAAACATCATGCTCCCGCCATACGGCAACCGGGTTGGACGGAAAATAAAAACTGGCGGGAGTTTGTCGATGACGGTGGAATTCACCTCCCAATACTTTGGGTTGTCAGCCCAAGAAAGATCAGTTGCAGAAAGTTTTCGGTGCGCGGCTTTTTCCGCCACCACCACCGTCGTTCCTGCCGCAAGCAACACACTTGCCCCTACCACCGCCGCCGTTTTCGCTTTTGTCCACGCCATAAGTTTCAACACTCCTTTTGCCAAAGTTAAAGTTGAACCGCCCGCCGCCGCGCCTTTGGTGATCGCCAGGGTGGAAATGGTTGCCGCCAGGCCAACCGGCGCGGCTTGCACCGAACTGGCTGAAACCGCGCCCGCAATGAGCGTTGCCGACAACGTCACGCCACGCTTGGTGAAAATCTTCCGCAGCTTTTCCAGTGCGCGGTTCACGCGCATTTTCGCCGCGTCTTCACTCGCGCCAATTCCCGCACCAACTTCCGCCAATGACTTGTTCTCGAAAAACCGCAGCACAATCGCGTTGCGGTCGCGGTCGCCGAGTTTGCCCAGCGCATCGTCAAGCAGCGGCGCGATCTGCGGCCATGCGTCTGCCTGCGATTCGTTCAAGGTGGATTGCATATACGCCTCCTGTTCACGCTGCTGCCGGCGGATTTCTCCGCGCAGAAAATTCGCCGCCGTCAGCCGTGTGGTTTGATACAGCCAGCCAGAAATCACGGTGCGCGACGACAGCTTGTCCGCCTTCTGCGCCAGAATGATGAACACGGCCTGCGAAATTTCCTCGGCGGCATGCGCATTGCCCACACTCCGCAGGGCGGTGGAATCGACAAGGTTGACGTGCCGCGACACCAGCGCGGCGAAGGCGGCTTCGGAATTTTCCCGCGCAAATTCCGCGAGCAACTGGTGGTCATCCGGTTCGGTCATTCACCAAGTAATGTCCGCCGGACGGAAAAGAGAACAGAAATTTTGCAGGATTTATTGCCAGCCGGACATGGAATCGTAGCGGAAAGTCATTTCATTGGTGTCATAGCCTTTATACCACCTGGCGTGGCCGTCGGCGAAGAGGATGTTCTGGCCCTTGCTGTGCGCCTGCCAGTCTTCCCAAGGCAGACCATTGACGGCGCCGCCTACACAATTCTGGCTGTAATCATCCTTATCCGCGTCGTCCTGGGTAAAATCCAAGGTGTCGCCGGACAACACAAAGGCGGACGGAAACATGATTTTCTTACTGTCCACCGAGGCATCGTCATTGACCAGCACGTAGGCGGCACGTGCGCCATTGAAGTAGTTGAACCAGGATTGGACATTTTGGGGCACCAGTTTGTTGGCCGGGCAATGAAAGACGTTCGTGGTGCCGACATAGGAATTGATCTGTTCCATCCAGCTTGCGCTGTGCGTGTGCGGATCGGTCTGGCCCCACGCGATCGCGCCGCCGGACTCGGGATAAAGCCCGCGCGCATCATCGGCATACATGGACATGCCGAGACTGATCTGATGCAGATTGGAATTGCACGCGATCGTCCATGCGCGTTCCTTGGCCTTGGCCAGCGCGGGCAATAACATGGCTGCCAGAATCGCAATGATGGCAATGACCACGAGCAATTCGATCAAAGTGAAAGCGCTTCTCCGTTTCATGCCAAAACAGACGCGGCAAAAAGAAACACGTTACAATTTTCTAGGGCGGAAACCCGATGGTCAGTTTTACGGCGGAATATTCGGGATGAATTTTCCCGTCGCGTTGACGGATGATCAGTTCCGGTTCGGTCCACGTCTGATCGCGAAACCATTCCGGCAAATCCTCCGCGCGCATCAGGCCAAACAGCCCGACGAGCGGCGGATCGCCTTCGCGGAAAACCACCGGGCGTTTGCGGACGATGACCAGGCCCGCCGCCTTTGCGCCCGCCTCCACGCGCGCGAGCTGCGCCGCTTCGTGCGGAAACACGCATGCGAAGAAGCCGCCCGGGGCGAGCTGCTTTGCGGCGGTGGTGCAATAGTCCGCGACGGTGCCGCGCAGTTCGAAGCGGCAGGCGAGCTTTTGAGGGTGCTCGCTTTTCACGCCCGCGTCCGGCGGAAAATACGGCGGGCTGCCGGTGATGAGATCGAATTTCTCGTCGGCGCGCAGGATTTCCGGTGCGCGGAAATCGCCCTCGCGGATTTCGTAGCGTTCAGTCAGGCCATTATAACGCGCGGATTTTCGGGCGAGCGCGATGCTGTCGCTTTGCGCTTCGACAGTGATGAATCGTGCGCCGGGCAAACGCCATGCGCAAATCATGCCGATCGTGCCGATACCGCTGCCGAGGTCCAGCGCGGTGCGCGCCGCCGGACACCAGGTCGTGCCATACCACGCGGTCAAGATGTCGTCGGTGGAAAAGCGATGTCCGTCGCGCAATTGGAACAGGCGGAAATGTCCGCTGATGGCGTCGAGCGTTTCGTGCGGTTCCACAACGAGAGGAACGCCGAGCACCCTCTCGGCGTGTTTGGCAGAAATTTCCATACTGGCCGAGACGGTGCTCGGCGCTCCCAGCCCCGGCGGCACCGGTCCGGGCTTGGCCCAGCCTTTAAAGTGGGTTTCGTTCATGAGAGGTTCAGGCCAGCTTGCCAAATTTCCGGATCTCCGGCCAGATCCACGAGACAGCGAGCACCACCAAAATCGTCCCGATGCCGCCGCTCACGACGGACACGATCGCGCCGGTGGCGTTCGCGTTGCCCAGAAAGGTCGAGGTGGAAAACAAATAAGCCACGGCGCCGGAACGGAAGCCGCCCAGTTCGTTCGACGTGCCGATGAACAGGCTGTTCACCGCCGAGACGCGGCCGCGTTTTTCATCCGGTGTCAGGATCTGCACCAGCGTCTGGCGCACGACGACGCTCACTTGATCCACCGCGCCCGCGATCGCCAGCAACGTGAGCGCCAGCCAGAACCATGGTGTGGATGGGATGATGATCAGGCCCATCCCGATGGTGCACGCGCCGAAAATTGCCACGCACCACAACATGGTGCGCCCCGCCTTCTGCAGCGGCGCCCGGTGCGTCATGATGACCGCGCAAATGACCGCGCCCACCGGCATCGCGTCGCGCAACCAGCCCAGACCGGACGGGCCGGTGTGGAAAATATCCTTGGCGTAAATCGGCAGCAGCGTCACGGCGCCGCCCAGCAGCACGGCGAACATGTCCAGCGTGAGCGTGCCGAGGATGATTTTGTTCTCGAACACGAACCGGAATCCTTCGACCAGGTTGCGGGTCGACATCGGTTCAGGCTTTTTTATTTTGTGAACATGCTTGATCTGCCAGACGAGAGCGAAACAGATAAGTGAAGCCAGCGCGTTGATCGCATACACCGCCCAAGCCGTGTGATGCGCCAGCACGATGACCATGCCGCAAGCAGCCGGCCCGACGACGGAGGAAATTTGATACGTTCCGCTGGTGTAAGTGACGGCACGGCCGAGCTGATGACGCGAGACCAGGCTGGTCACAAACGCCGCACTCGCGGGCCAGAGAAACGTCCGCGCCGTGCCGATGACCGCCAGGCAGGCATAAATCCACGCGATGGGCGCTTTCAACGCGGAACTCAAGGTCAGTCCCGCGCTCGCCAGGGTCAGCACGAGCGTCGAGACCAGGATGATGGTCTTGCGGCTGAAGGTGTCCGCGAAATGGCCGGCGGGCAGCGTGCACAGGATCATCGGGATCATCAACGACAGGCCGACGAACGCCAGCGGCAGGGCCGAGTGCGTGCGTTCATACAGTTCCCAGTCGATCGCCACCACGAGCATCTGCTGGCCGAGCGACGCCACGAAACGGCCGATGAGATAACGCACGAAATCCGCGTTTCGCAACACCGCATACGGATGCTCGTCGCCGGGTCTGGGCGGCGGGGCTTCGGGCGGGCATTCCACTGATTCCGATTCGTGCATTAAATCTGGCTGACAATCTAAACGAAAACCGTGTGCGGTCGAGTTCTCGCTGACGACTTGCGCGAAGCCAAAATCAAACAACCACGGATGAACACGGATTTTGGGCGGGAACGCTTTTATCCGTGTTTATCTGTGTCCATCAGTGGTTAAAATAATTTCCTCCCAACTTGATCCATGCGACACTCAGACCGCGATGAATGAACCCGGCGACAATCTTCCGAAACAAAACTATAAATGGCCGTGGTTCGTGCTCGCGGCGGTCGTGCTGGCCGTGGTGCTGGCGGTGGTGTGGATGAGCTACGCCGTCAAACGCGAACGGGACCAGCGCGATTTCAGCGAGCCGTTGCCGAACAGCGCCCCGGCACGTTAGCCCGCCAACACTTCAAAAGGAGCGGTCAATAGACGGTGGCGCGATGTTCGTGGTCGTCCCCGATTGGCCGAGCAGCACCGGTAACACGGAGATTCCCGTGAAACTGGCCGCCGGTTTCACATAACCAATTTGGAGGGCGGTCGGCGCAAAATCCTTGGCACCCCACCGCAGATTGCTGACGCGGCCCGCCGGAATTTTCCCGGGCCAACTCACGATCATCGGCACGCGCAGATCATTGGTGGCGACATTGCTGGCAAAGAATTGGGGATCCACCCCGCCACCCGCCTTCGCCGTGCTGGCGCTGGTGAAAAAGAAAACTGTGTTGCTGAACTGGTTGAATTTTTGCAGTTGCTCCACCAGATTCCCCATGTCGCCATCCAGCCGGGCGATCATCGCGGCCTTGTTTTTCTCCGCCGGCGGCCAGGCTTCGCTGGAGAAAGGGGCGTCGGTTGGCACCTGCATTCCGTTGCCGGTGCGTTTGGCTTCGGCGGCGCTCGCTCGCGGCGTGACATAATTCACCACCAGGAAAAACGGCCGGTAACGATTGAACTGATCCGGCCGGTTGTTCACGACAAAATTCTTTGCCGCCTTGGTGTAGAGATCGGGGATGTATTGTTCCTTTTTGCCGCCGGTGTTGGGATACAGCATTTCCCTGCCGGCATAATCTTCAATCTGGTTGTTCGTGGGATTGACGATGCTGTGGGGCGCGTAACGCCAGATGTAATCGGCGTAATAATTTTCCGCGTCGGCGGAATCCAAGTAGCCGGCGAATTCATCGAAGCCCTTTTTCCAAGGCGCGCCGGCGGTGGTTTCATCGCCCAGATTCCATTCGCCGATCAGGCCCGTGTGATAGCCGGAGTTTTTGAGCAGTTGCGCCACGGTGGTTTCATCCGGCGCCAACGGCACATCCACGTCCGCCCGCTGTTTCAAGTGACCCGCCGCCTGGCCCAGCAGCAGCGAGGCATGCGCCGGCGAACTTGCGGCGGCGGCCGCGTAATAATTCGTGAAGCGGATGCCGGCGGCGGCAAGTTTGTCGAGGTTCGGCGTCGCGAATTTTGTCTGGCCGTAACAGCTCAGATCGCCGTAGCCGAGGCTGTCGGTGACGATCAAGATGATGTTCGCGCGGCGCGGGATCGCGGTCGTGGCCGCCGGGGTGACGTTGGTGAAGATGGCGGAAAGACTGTCGGCGCGGGCGACCAGCGACAACGGTAGCAGCACGGCGATCAGGACAAACAGGTAATGGCGTTTCATTGTGAGCTTTGATTCTGGAAAGGCCGGTGCGTTCAAAGCAATCCTTTTTGTCAGAGTATTGAAACCACGAAATACACGAAACACACGAAAAACCAGCCATTCTGCCGTTTTGCCTTTCGTGTGTTTCGTGTATTTCGTGGTTAATTTCCAGCGCGTTTCCCAAACTCCGCTTCCAGCGGGATTTTCGCCGCGACGATGAAGCTGGGGATGGTGGCCAGCAGCACCCAGACGAAAAAATGCCGGTAACCGATGATCTCTTGCAACCAGCCGCTCCACATGCCCGGCAGCATCATGCCCAGCGCCATGAAGCCGGTGCAGATGGCGTAATGCGCCGTCGGGTGCGGGCCGCGGGCGATGTAAATCATATAGAGCATGTAGGCCGTGAAGCCAAAGCCATAGCCGAATTGTTCGACCGCGACGCAGAGATTGATGACCGTCAGATTGTCCGGCTGCACATTCGCGAGATAGATGAAGACCAAGTCCGGCAGGTGCATGATGAAAATCATCGGCCAGAGCCACGACTTCAATCCATACCGTGATGCAACGATTCCACCGATCAACCCGCCGCAGGTGAGCGCGATGATGCCGACCGTGCCGTAAACAAAACCCACCTGACCCGTCGTCAGCCCCAGCCCGCCCAGTTCACGGCCATCCAGCAGAAAGGGCACGACCATTTTCATCAACTGCGCCTCGCCAAAACGGTAAAGCAGCAGGAACAGCAGCATCACGATGATTTGCGGCTTCCGGAAATAGCTGCCGAACGTGAGCAGGAATTCCGTCAGGAAGCGTCCGGTGGAACCCGCGGCGCCCGGCTGGTCGCGCGCCGGACGCGGCAGGATAAATTTGTGCCACAGGCCGAAAAACAGAAACATCGCCGCCAGCAACAGGAAGGTGACCGACCACGACAAGGGAATGTTGCCCGAACGGATTTCATAAACGGCGGAGGACGTGCCCCGCAGTTTCGGGTCCAGCTGAAAAACCACGGCGGCGGACTGGTTCCAGTTGGTTTCGTTGAACACCAGCCGCGCCCCTTCCACGAGAGCGATGCTTTTGTCACCGGATTTCAGCCCGAGTGTGAGGACGGTTTCCTTCGCCGGCTTTTGGGAAAGTTGCAATTCCACCAGGCCGAGGTTGCCGCCGAGATTTATTTTCGTTTTCGCCGAGCCGAAATAGTCCGATAGATAATTTCGCAGCGGCTGGGAAACGCTCTTTGTCCACCAGTCTTCGGTCCTGGCCTCGTCGTGCTGTTGCTCCGGCTGGCAGAATCCGCGCGCGATGTTTTGGGTCTTGGCGGTCGCGATCAATGCGCCCACTTCCGCTATGTCGCGCGGCTCGGGGCTGATATCAATCTGCTTCGCGCTGCGGACAACGCACAATTGATCCGGCCCACCCGGCCGCGAGAAATCATTCGTCCCGACGCTGCGCACGATGGCTGCGCCGGGTTGCGCCGTAACTGGCAATTCGACCTTTGGCAGGCCGGTGTGACTTTGGATGTAGCCCGCGAAAATCACCAGCAGGCCCTGTCCGCTGATCATGGCGATCCGGTAAAACGTGCTGCGGATGCCGACGAAGAACGATTGCTCGCGTTCGGTGGTGGCCAGCAGGTAATAGCCGTCCGCGGCGATGTCGTGCGTGGCCGAGCTGAACGCGAGCAGCCAGAGAAACGCCAGCGACCAGCGGAAAAAATCCGGCATCGGCACGCTCAACGCCACGCCGGCGAGCCCCGCGCCGATGATGAGCTGCATCAACCAGACCCATTTCCGTCGCGTCCCCAGCAGATCCACGACCGGGCTCCAGAACGGTTTGATGACCCACGGCAGATAGAGCAGGCTCGTGTAAAGCGCGATGTCCGTGTTCGACAGGCCCAGCCCTTTATACATCACCACCGCCAGCGTCATCACCACGACGTAAGGCAGGCCTTCGGCGAAATACAGCGTGGGAACCCAGCTCCACGGATTGCGGGAAGTTGATTTTACGTCGGCCATCCGCCTCTGAGTAACAGGCTTTGCGGGCGGGCGCAAAAATTTTCGGGCTTGGCAGCGGCGCTCCGCAATGGTTCAGTCATCGGATGACCGGCGCATTTCTCAACGCCATCGGCATTTTGCTGGGCGCACTGTTTGGCCTGGCGCAACACGCGCCGCTGTCCGCGCGCACGCAGGATTTTTTCCGGCGCGCGCTCGGCGCGGCCGCTGTTTTCTTCGGTCTGCGGCTGGTCTGGCTGCACGTCAACGGAACCTGGTGGCCGTGCGCCAGGCAATTGCTCATCGCCCTGCTCGCCGTCACCCTCGGCAACTGGGCCGGGCGGCTGCTGCATCTGCAGAAAATTTCCAACCGGCTCGGACGGTTCGCCAGCCGGGCCATTGTGGTCGCCAAGCCCGGGGCGTCTGCGAAATCCGGCCAGGGCTTCATCGCCTGCATGATTTTATTTTGCGCCGCACCGCTCGGCTTGCTGGGCGCGGTCGTCGATGGCTTGTCCGGCGATTATTATCTGCTCGGCGTGAAGGCCGTGATGGACGGGCTGGCGATGGCCGGCTTTGTGCGAATGTTCGGCTGGCTGTCCGCTCTCTCGGCCTTTCCGGTTTATTTCTTCCTCGGCGCCCTCACGCTGGCCTGCCAGCATTATGCGATGCCGCTGCTCGCCTCGCCCGCCTTGATTGATTCGGTCCTCGTCGTCGGAGGTTTGATCGCGTGCGCCATCGCGCTGGTGATTTTCGAGGTTCGTAAAGTCGAACTGGCGAACTATCTTCCCGCCCTGGCCGTCGCGCCGGTTCTGGTGCGACTGATCGGCTAAAAACCTTGCGCCCATTGCCGGATATCCGCAGACTGATTTCATGGGGCTGCGGGAAAAGAAGATGCCGAAGCGAGAGCCTTCCGAGCATCAAAAGCAAATCCGGTTTCTGACCGGATTGATTATTTGTATCATCATGGTGGGGACCGTCCTGCTCTTTTGGATCGCCAACCGGGGTTTTTCCCTTCACTGAATCAGTCCGCGTTTGCGCAGCATCGCCTCCATCGCCTTGTCCATCAGCATTTCCGCCAGCGGCTTGGTGATTTCATCGAGCGCGGCGACGGCGGCTTGCAATGGTTTCAATTCGCCCGCGCCCGTTTTGGGGTTTTCGGTGGCTAAAACTTTTTCCACCTCGCCGGCGGCAGACTCGATCTGCCCGCGATAATCCTGTTCAATCTCTGCGCCAAAATCCGCGATGGCCTTGCGGGTCGCGGTCAGCGTTTCGGCCGCCTTCAGCTTCGCCTCGACCCAGCGGCGCGCGGCCAGATCCTCGAACGCGTGCTCCACTGATTCCTCGACCATCTGCTGCACCGCGGCGTCGTCCACGTCCACGGCGGATTTCATCTCCACGATTTTCTCCTGGCCGGTCTTGGTGTCGCGCGCGAGGACGTGCAGGATGCCGTTCGCATCAATTTCAAACTGCACGCCCACGCGCGGCACGCCGCGTGGTGCGGATTCGAATTCGACGGTGAATTTGCCGAGGCTCCAGTTGTCTTTCGCGCGCTCGCGTTCGCCCTGCAGCACGTGGATGAGCATGTCGCGCTGGTTGTCCATCGCCGTGGTGAACAGCTCGCCGGCCTTGAGCGGGATCGTGGAGTTGCGCGGAATGAGCACGTTCATCAAGCCGCCGAAGGTTTCGAGGCCGAGCGACAATGGCGTCACGTCCAGCAGCAGCACATTTTTGAAACCGCCGCTCAGAATCTCCGCCTGGATCGCCGCGCCCAGCGCCACGGCTTCGTCAGGATTCTGCGAGGTGTTGAGCTGTGGGCCGCTGGCCTTGTGGAAATCGCTGCCGATGCGCAGGCTGCCGCGCGTTTCTTCGAAGTCCGCGCAGCCGAACAGTTCGCCGACAAATTTTCTGACGAGCGGCATCCGCGTCTGGCCGCCGACCAGAATGATTTGATCCAGGTCCTTCGCTTCCAGTTTCGCATCCGCCAGCGCGCGCAGGCAATGCTGGCGCGTGCGGGCGACGATGTCGCGCGTCAGATTTTCCAGCGCGGTGCGCGTGAGCGTGTAATTAAAAGAAAAGTCCGGTGTGAGAAAGGGCAGGGCGACATCCACCTCGGTTTCACTGGATAATTTTATCTTTGCCTGTTCCGCCGCCTCGCGGATGCGGGAAAGAACTGAATTTGAACAGGAGGAAACAGAGGTAACGGAGATTTCTGCTTTTGGACTCTGTTCTCTCTGTTGGCTCCTGTTGATTTCTTCCACCAAAAAATCCACCAGCCGCTTGTCCAGATCATCACCACCGAGGCGGGTGTTGCCGTTCGTGGACAGCACCTGGAAGACGCCTTCATTCAGTTCCAGGATCGAAAGGTCAAATGTGCCGCCGCCCAGATCATAAACGGCGATCTTTGATTTCTCCTTGAGCTTGTCCAGACCGTAGGCCAGTGCGGCGGCGGTGGGCTCGTTGACGATGCGTTCAACGGTGAACCCGGCCAGCTCGCCGGCGCGCTTGGTCGCATTGCGCTGCGCGTCGTTGAAATAGGCCGGCACGGTGATGACCGCGCGCGTGACGGGTTCGCCGAAATAATTCTCCGCATCGCGCTTCAGCTTCTTCAACACCTCGGCGGAGATTTCCTCGGGCGAAAAATTCCGGCCGTGAACCGGGATGGTCACCGCGCCCGCGTTGTCCGCCTTGACCGGATAGGTCACGAGCATTTCCTCCTGCGAAATATCCGCGCCGCGCCGGCCCATGAAACGTTTGACTGAGTAGATTGTGCTGGCCGGCTGCAAAGCCCGGACACGGTTGGCTTCGTGGCCGACGATGGCGGTCGCATCCGCCGCCGGGAAATGCACGACCGACGGCGTGAGCCGCTGGCCGTTGGCGTCCGCGATGACGAGCGGGATGCCCGAATCCACCGTGGCGACGAGGGAATTTGTGGTGCCCAGATCTATGCCGACAATTTTGCTCATGTGCGGCGGAGATTGAACCACGAATGGACGTGGATGAACACGAAATCTTGCCGCCATCCGAGCATTGAAATTATTTCAATGCTCATCGCTTTTTTGAATTTCTTGATTTGGAACGGGTCTGTTATCTAACAGCCATGCGAAATCATCCGCCCAAACTCCATGCTATTCGTGGCGTCATGGGCTGCTGTTTCCTGCTGGAAGATGGCGGTAACAGCGTGATGATTGATACCGGTTTGTTTGGCGAAACCCTTTTCATTCGCCATCTGGTCAGGAAACTCGGGCTTACGCCGCAATCCATCAAGACCATTCTCCTGACGCACGGGCATCTCGATCACGCGGGCAATCTCGCATGGCTGCAACGCTGGACCGGCGCAAGGATTTTGGCCCATCCCGCCGAACAGCCGCACATTGACGGCATCTATCCTTATCAGGGAGTCAACCGCTGGTGCGGGCGACTGGAAGCCATCGGGCGAAAGGCGTTCAATTACCAACCGGCCAAGATTGATGAATTTTTAGTCGATGGCCAAACCCTGGCGCTTTGGGGAGGTTTACAGGTCATTCATCTGCCCGGCCATACTGTTGGCCACTGCGGGTTTTTTAGCGAGCGACACAATCTGCTGTTCAGCGGCGACATGTTTGCCAGCTACTTTTTCAACGTCCATAAACCACCTGCGATTCTCAACAGCGTTCCGGAACAACTTGCCGCCAGCGCTGAAAAAATCCGGCACCTGAAGCCTCGTTGGATCGTGCCTTGCCACTACGATTTTTTAGATGGTGAACTGCATCGCCGCCGTTTCGTGAAACTGTATGGTTTGGAAGATTGGGGAAGATAATTTTTTTTCGCTTTTTTCATCTGGATGAGTTGACCTTGCTTCGCGCAAAGATTGCCGACTCCTGGTTTTCAGGCCTGCGCCGGGCGGCGAAAACTTCTCCACCAGTTCGCCGGCAGCAGGCCCAGGGCGATGAAGGCCAGCTGGCTCACCACAAACAACACGAGCCATTTGAACGCCGCGTCCGTGAAGCCGTAGCTGTGCAGCCCGATGCCGAGCATGTTCACGCCGAACCACGACCAGCTCGTGACGATGTTGCCGAAGATGGCGCAGTTCACCAGGCCGCGTTCGCGGATCATGCCGCCCCAGCGCAGATGCAGGATGAGCGCGTTCCACAGCACGATGATGAGGGCGCCGTTTTCCTTCGGGTCCCAGCCCCAGAAGCGGCCCCAGGATTGGTCGGCCCAGATGCCGCCGAGCACCGTGCCGACAAAACTGAACAGCGTGGCGAAGCAGACAATGCCGTAGATCATCCGTGCCAGCGATTTTCCAGTGGCCTCGTCCAATGTCTTGGTGAAGGCGCCCCGCACGATGTAAATCAACGCGAGGAATCCCGCCACAAACGTGCTCGCGTAACCGACGGTCACCGCGACGACGTGCGTGGCCAGCCAGAAATTCGTGTCCAGCACCGCGCGCATCATCTCCATCGTGTCGCCCTGGCGCATGAGAAAATGCGCAATGATGAGCGTGATGAACCCGATGCCCGCCGAGACGACGCAGCCGATGCCATTCTTGTGGAATTTTTCCAGGATCATGCCCAGCAGCACCGCGCCCCAGCCGATGAAGATGGCCGACGAGTAGAGGTTCGTCACCGGCGGTCGGCCTTCGAGCACCATGCGGTAAATCAATCCCGTCGTGTGAATCAAAAACGCCAGGCCGATGAGCCAGACGGCGGAGCGGCGCAGCGTTTCCGACAAATTGAACCAGGAAAAAATCGCGAGCAATCCGGCGAGGATGTAAATCACCATCGCGTTGTAGAACGGCTCCATCTGGTTGAAGAACGCTTCCGCGCTCGCCTTGGCGATGGCCTTCGCCTGCGTGGGGACAAGCAGGGATTGATAATCCTTGAGCGCGGCATTGAATTCCGCCGGTTTGTCGGCGGCAAGCGCGCCGGCCATGGCGGCGTAATCACGCATGGCGGCATCAACCGGCGTGCCGCGCGGGGCATCGAGCAGCGCGTCGCCCATGCGCCGCCATTCGGGCGTGCCGTCTGGCGGCAGGATCAGCGGCGGCTCGAAGTTGCTCATGTATTGGAAGCGCTGGATATAGCCGGCAAATTCGGCAAACGTCTGCTGGTCGTTGGTCTGCCCTGCCTGTTGTGCCATGGCGGCGGCGACGCCGGCGGGGATGAGCTTTTCATACGCGGCGAGTTCCGCCGGCCAGTCCTGGACGTCGGATGGTTGCACGGCGTTTTTCAACTGCACATAAAGGGTCAGGCGTTGATGCAGCTTGGCGACGGCGTTTTCGTAAGCGGTGCGGTTCAACGGCTCGACTTTTTGCACGCGCTCGTTTTCCTTTTCGAAGGTGTCCAGCGCCGGCTGGATCTGGTTCCACGAATAATGTTTGCCGTCCGATTGTTTCGCCAGGTCCTTCTCCGGCAGTTTGATCTGCGAAATCAATTCGGGATTGTCGATGCGGAACACCGGCCAGGCATCGGCCACGGCGGGATTCATCATCAGGTTGGCGAGCCATTCGGTGGCGGAAAGGATTTTTGGCTTCCCGTTCCAGTCCTTCCAGGGCTCGGTGTTGAGCGTCTGTTTCTCGCGGATCTCCAGCAGCGAATTCCGCGCGAGCGAATCCATCGGCACGATGCGGCCGTTGGCGGTGAGCGGCAGGCGGCCGAATTCGCTGAATGCGAAACCGGTGTCCTTCGGCGTCTGCAGTTTGCCGAAAAACCACAGCGCCATCACGAACATCAAAACAACTGGCAGCCACTTTTTCATAAGCGAAAGGAGGAACATTCAACATTCAACAACCAACATTCAAGACAGCGCCCGCGCCATCCGCCAATCGAGGTTCGGCGTTGAATGTTAAATGTTGAATGTTTTGGTTCATTTCGGTTTTCTTTTGGAAACAAAGCCGATCAGGTGATACATGAACTGGATCACCAGACCCGCGCCCACCATCGCGCATCCGATGTAAGGCGTCAACCAGCTTGGGTTGCGGACGACCTGCAGCACCGAGGTCGGTGTGCGGCCCGCCATCTGCGCGGCCTGGCCGGCGTCCATCTGGTATTGGTAGTAGGTGTAGCCGCCGTAGCGCAACGGGTGGTTCATGGAAATCTCCACCTCGCGTTTCTCACCGGTCCTGGGATTGTCCAAGGTCACCCGACTGCGAAAATCCTTGGGGATGTCCGTGCCGGGATAAACTGTGTGGGTCGCCTTGAGCAAGGTCAGCGAAAACGGATTGTAGGCGCGGGCGGGCCGCAGCGTGAACGTGAATTTCTTTCCGCCGGCTTCAATGGTCTGCGGTGCCACCAGCTGTCCTGCGATTTTTTGCGCCATGTCCGCGCCCATTTGCGCGTAGCTGTTGCGCACCGCCTCGACGAGCGACGCGTCGCCCGCCCAGTCGCTGGCGACCCAGGTGCCCCGCGAGCCGGACGCCGTGGTGAATTCCAGCACGACCGTCGGGATGTTGCGCTGGTCCATCGTCTTCACATCCTCCGCCCTTTTGAAATCAAAGTTGTTGGCGATGCCGTTCGGCGTCAGCGGTGGGGTGTTCTGCAGCATCGGCGCGCGGAAAGTCAGATCGGAATTGTGCCAGTTGGTTTTCACGAGCAACGCGAACGGCAGATTTTCAATCTTCAATTCCTGGCCCGACTTCAGCATTTTTTCCGGGATGGCGGTGACTTCGTTGCCGGATTGGAAAATCAATTCGAATTCCGTGGCGCTGTCGGAATAATTCCGGGTCTCGCCCTCGGCAAAATGCATCTGCAGTTCGCGCGCGAGCATGTCGGTCGCGAGCTGGCCGACAAGCAGCAGGATGACGCCGGCATGCGCGAGCTGGATGCCGAGTTTCTTGAAGGTGAGCTCGAAACGGTAGACGTGCGCCACGACCAGGTTCACCAGCAGCAACGTGCCGATGAGATAACCGCCGGGGAGGATCAATGGGATCTTGTGGCCGAAGACGTGCGCGCCGATGACCAGCCACTGTTTGAAATAATGCGCCTGTGCGCCATAGAGCCCTTCATCCGCCTGCGCGAGCGTGCCGATGAACACCAGCACCACCGAGAACGCCAGCAGTGTGACGGTGAGCTTGAGCGACGTGAAAAACTCGACTGTCTTTTTAATGAGCATCGGGATATTTGGCTGACTGCACGAATTTCACCAGCGCGTCTTTTTGCTGCGCCACCACGGTTGCGTCGCCCATGAGTTTGTAGAACCAGGTCTGGCCGTCGAGCGGCAACACCACGCCGATCAGTTGCGCCGGTTTGCCGGTGCGTCCATCTGTGCCGGAAAATTCAATCAAGGTGGCCTTGCCGCCGGAGGCATCAATCGTCGGCAGATTCGCGAGGTCCGCTTCGGCCATTGGCGCGAGGCCGAGCTGCGTCCGCCAGCGATTCACATTGGGCAGCAAACCGCCGCCGTCGCCGGCGAGCGAACTGACATTCACCGCGGCTGACGCGCCATCGGAACCGGTGATGACATATTTGGCGATGAGGAATTGTGCGAGCGGGCCTTCCTGCCAGCCGGTGGGAACGGTCCACGTCGGTTTATCTCCGGCAGGGATGCTGGTGGCGGGCATGCCGGGGTTCATTCCGCCGATCGGTGGATGGGAAGCCGGCAACTGGCTCATGTCCATCGCGGCGGGAGCCGCGGCAGGTGCGCCGAAGGAAATCGATTTCAAGAAGGCGACGAACGCAGGCTTCTGCGCTTCCACCACGCCGGCATCCCCGGTCATTTTGAAAAACCACGCCGCGTCGTCGCGATGCAATATTACGCCGATGATCCGCTCGGCATCACCGCTGCCCGGCGCGGTGCCGGCCAGGTCATATAGTTCCGCCGGCAAATCACCGATCGTGACTTTTTCCGCGAGCTTCGCCAGTTCAGTTTCCGGCAACGCGGTCAGGCCGACCTGGCCGCGCCAGCGATTGACGTTGGCCGGATCGGTGCCCGCCGTGCCGGCCAGCGGAATCACGCTCACATCGGCCTGTTTGCCATCCTGGGCCGCGGTAAAACTCGCCACCCGCATCTGGGTCAGGGCCTTTTTCTCCCAGCCGGCGGGCAGGGTGTATTGCAATGATGGCAGGCCGCTGTTGTCCGGTGCGGGCAATCCGTCGGGCATGGACGTCGGCATCGCACCGGGCGCGGCCATCGGCGGTGGAGTCGGGGTGGCGGTGTCGTTGGCGTCCACGTGATAAACTTTGACGCTGTCGCGCCCGCAACCGGCGGCGGCAAAGATCAAGAAAGTCCCGACGGCGGTCGGCCAGAGTGTGAGTTGGATGAATGACTTCATTTTCGTGCTGTCAGGCTATAGGAAAAGCCACTGCCGGCAAAACTTTCTTTGGCTTAAGCAAACCGAAAATTGCCATCGCCATGCCAAAAGATGCAAATAACAGATGCAAATAGCAGATGCTGCCGATTCGGTTTACAGTCGGCACTTCGCATATCCACTCCGGTTCCCTTTGCCGCTGCCGCCATGCAAAAAATGTCAGGTCTTGGGCAATGAATGGTTGGTTGACTTCCGGGTCTTCGCCGAAGATTCTTTGGCAACCGGCGCACCCGTGCCGGGAAACCAAACAAATCAAAATCGAATATGAAAAAAATACTCCTGCTGGCAGCGATATTCGGCCTGGCGGCCACCCTTTCGACCAAGGGCGCCGAGGCCAAGGAAAATTGGGACACTCTGTGCGCCAAATGCCACGGCGCCGAGGGCAAAGGTGACACCAAAATGGGCCAGAAGCTTGGTTGCAAGGATCTGAGCGATGCCAAGGTGCAGGCCGAACTCAAGGATGAAGCCATCGCCAAATCCATCAAGGAAGGCGTGAAAGGCGAGGGCGACAAAACGTTGATGAAAGCATTCGATCAGCTCTCGGCTGATGACGTCAAAGCATTAACAACCTACATCCGCAGCCTGAAGAAATAATGGTTTGATCGTTGCCGGCCGGTCAAACCCGGTCAAGACGCACTACGAGAACATAACCGGTGCCTGGTGACCGGCCGGCATGATTTCTGTCTTTGAATCGCCCGTTTATCCTAATTTTAGATGAACCCTGAATCTGCCAAAGCTCCGGTAAAATCCACACTGTTTCGCAATTGGATCAGCTTTATCGGCGCGGTTATCGCCTTGGGTGCGCTGTTCTCATTCCTCCTTTTGTTCACGCTGGATGCAGTTTCGAAATTCAAAAATCCGTATGTCAGCTTGCTGACCTATTTGGGCGTGCCGGCGTTTCTGATTCTGGGTATTGTGATCGCTTTTTTCGGTGCGTGGCAGGAGCGTCGCCGCCGCTCCAAGGGCGCGGGGCCTGCTTCGTTGCAAATCGATTTGAACAATGCCCGCGACCGCCGGGTGCTGGTTACTTTTATCGCCGGCAGCATTGTATTCCTGCTGTTGTCAGCCATCGGCTCCTACAACGCCTTTAATTTTACCGAGTCAGTGACCTTTTGCGGCGAGACCTGCCACAAGGTCATGAAGCCCGAACTCACCACGCACGATCACGGCCCGCACGCGCGTGTCGCCTGTGTGGAATGTCATGTTGGCAAGGGCGTTTCGTGGTTTGTGAAGTCCAAGATTTCCGGTTCGTATCAACTTTACTCCGTCGCGTTCCACAAATATCCGACGCCCATCGGCACGCCGATCAAGAACCTGCGCCCCGCCCGCGATACCTGCGAGGAATGTCACTGGCCACAGAAGTTTGCCGGCAATCTTGACCGCACCTACGAATATTTTCAGAGCGACGCCTCCAACTCACTCTATTCCATCCGCCTGCTCCTGAAGATTGGCGGCAGTGATCCGACCCGCGGTCCGGTTGGCGGCATTCACTGGCACAATCTGCCCGGCAACAAGGTGGAATATGTGGCCATCGATGAGGCCCGTCAGAAAATCCCCTGGGTGCGGGTGACGGAGGCTGATGGCAAGGTCACCGTGTTCAAGACCAAGAATTTCACGAACGACGTGTCAAAGGTGGAACTGCGCACGATGGACTGCATGGACTGCCACAACCGCCCGTCGCACCGTTATCTCTCACCGGAAAAAGCCGTGAATCAGGCCATGGCGTTGAAGCGGGTTGACCCCGGCATCCCGTGGATCAAAACCAACGCGATGCATGTCCTGACCCTCAAATATCAGACGGAAGAGGAGGCAACCAACAGCATCGCCAGCACGCTCAGCCAAAAGTATCCTGGCGACGCGCGGGTGCAGGCGGCGATTCCCGTTTTGCAGGAAATCTATTCCGAGAATTTCTTCCCGGAGATGAAGGCCAGTTGGGCCAGTTACCCGGACAACGTCGGTCATATGATCTGGCCCGGTTGTTATCGCTGTCATGACGGCCAGCACAAGACCGAGGATCGCAAGACGACCATCAAGGCCAACGACTGCAACACCTGCCACACCATCCTCGCGCAGGGCGCCGGCGACGAACTGAACAAACTCGCGCCCGCTGGCCAAAAGTTCATCCATCCCGGCGGCGATTTGGATGATAATCCCGCCTGCAACGACTGCCACAACGGCGGGCCGTAGCCGGAGTTCGGCCGCCGTTTTTTTTCGCTTAGGACAGCGCCAAGCCGCAACGGGAACACGTTCCGGCGTTTTTGATGAGCGGCCGGGTCACACTTCGAATTCCGAGCTAATTGGCTCTGCCCCAGCGCCGCATTTCGCGGCGTGATCCGTGACGGGCCCCAGCACAACCAAACCTCCAAGCCTGCGGCCGGCTCTTGCCGTGCCCATCGTGACCTTGCTGATGACAAATTCTTTTTTGGGTTTAGTATTTTATCAGGAAGAAAAGCCGGACTGGCTTATGCGAAGGGTATGGCACAATAAGCGCATCCACTTGGGAAAAGGCACGCCAATGGCGGGTAATGGCGGCGTGGCTGCGTTCATTACGGATTCCCGCAAAGACCGTCTCATTCACGAACGGATTCACGACCCCTACAAGACAGGCGACAAGCCGCCCGAGCCAAGCGTCTGTCCGGTGTGCAAGGCTGTTTTCAAAGGCGGACATTGGCAATGGTTGAAGTCATGGCCGATGGATTCACCCACGGCAATCTGTCCCGCCTGCCGGCGAATCCGGGACAATTATCCGGCCGGGGTGGTCACGATGAGCGGGGATTTCATCAGGCGGCACCGTCAGGAAATCGTCAACCTGGCCCGCCGCCATGAGAAAGCAGAACGCGCCCTGCATCCGCTCCATCGCATCATCAGCATCGAAGAGCACACCGACATGGTGATGGTTGCCACGACGGACATTCATCTGCCCAAACGCATCGGCCAGGCGCTCCATCGTGCCTACAAGGGCTCGCTCGACCTGCATTACGAGAAGGAGTGCTGTTTTGTTCGCGTCAACTGGACTGCCGGTGACGAACGTCACGGACGTGAACCAAGCCCCAAAAAGCGGAGGTAGCCATGATGTTTGAATCGAGAGGTAGGAATGAACAATGAAATTGAACAATTTATCTTCTCTGGTGACCGAACGGCAGGCCGTTAAACCCGCGGCCAGATTTTGCGACACCGGCGTGGTTTGCACGGTGTTGATGCCTCATGCGCCGATCCTCGTGCCGGGAGTGGGTGGTGCCAGAAGCAGCGCCGCCTCCGCGAGTTGCCGGGCCATGTGCGCCGCAGCGAAACTCCTGGTAAACTTTCGCCCGGACACAGTGGTGTTGATTTCGCCGCACTCACCGCGCCAGCCGCAGGCCTTTGGTCTCTGGGCGGATAATCCGTTGCAGGGATCCTTCGCGCAATTTAATGCGCCTCAAATCGAGGTCAGCTTGCCGCTTGACTCCCATCTCACACAGGCCATCGCCGCGGAGATGGACACTCGTGGCCTCGAAACGTGGACGATCCGCCATCATTCGCTGGATCACGGCGCGCTGGTGCCGCTTTGGTTTCTGGCCGAGGCCGGCTGGGCCAGGCCGACGGCCATTCTCGGTCTTAATTACTACGGAGATGATGGGCTGACCACCTTGGGTAAGGCCATCGCCGCGGCTACGCAGACGCTTTCCCGTCGCGTCGCCATCGTCGCGAGCGGCGACATGAGTCACCGTCTGACCGCGAACGCCCCGTGCGGATTTCATCCGCAGGCCCACCAATTCGACGAGAGCTTCATCCACCTTGTCCGCGCCGGCGACTTCCAGAGGATTGCGGATATCTCTCCCGAACTGCGCGAATTGGCGGCCGAGGACGTGGTTGATTCCACATGGATCGCCGTCTCGGCCGTGAACTGGCAGTCCACCGGCCATGAGGTGCTGAGCTACGAAGGACCGTTTGGCGTGGGTTATGGCGTCGCCATTCTCTTCGCAGCAAAGCCAGACGCATTGGGGACAGAAGCCCCGAATACGTTCCTTGAGAAGAGCGGTGGAGCCACGCTTCCCGGACTGGCGCGCCGATCGGTCGAAACGGCCTTGCTGAAAAGCCGCGAACAGCCGCCATCCCCGGCCGGCGAATATCTCAACGCACAGCGAGGCGTGTTTGTGACTCTTCGCCAGCGCAGCGGACGGTTACGAGGTTGCGTTGGAACCATCACGGCGATCTGCCCGAACATTGTCGCCGAAACCTGGCGCAGCGCCCGGTTGGCGGCGTTGCGCGACGGTCGCTATGCTTCCGTCACGTTGGCGGAACTGACCGGGCTGCGTTTTGACGTCAGCGTGATTCATCCGGCAACCGAAGTGTTGTCGATGACCGAACTGGACCCCGGGCGTTACGGCGTGATTGTTTCCACCGCCGATGGCCGTCGTGGGGTGCTGCTTCCGGGTATCCAGGAAATCCAGACGCCGGAACAGCAGTTGCGGTCCGCGCGGGGCAAGGGATACATCGACCTGGATGAGCCGGTCACCATTGAAAAGTTTCTGGTGGATCACTTTGAAGAACCGGACTGATTTTTATGACGGCACCTGTCACCCAATCCAATTATCCGGCACGCTGGTGGACGCCGCTGACGGATGGACGGATCGAATGTCATGCCTGCCCGCGTCTGTGCAAGCTGAACACGGGGCAGCGCGGGTTTTGTTTCGTGCGGCAAAATCTCGATCACCGGATGGTGCTGACCACCTATGGCCGCAGCAGCGGGTTCTGCATTGACCCCATCGAGAAAAAGCCGCTGAACCATTTTTACCCGGGCAGCAGCGTGCTCTCCTTCGGCACCGCCGGCTGCAACCTCGGCTGCCGTTTCTGCCAGAACTGGGACATTAGCAAGGCGCGGGAATTTGACCGGCTGGCGGATCAGGCTTCGCCGGAAACCATCGCCGCCGCCGCGCGCAGGCTGGGTTGCCGGTCGGTCGCTTTCACCTACAACGATCCGGTGATCTTCGCCGAATACGCGATGGACGTGGCCGACGTTTGCCGGGCCGCCGGGATCGCGGCCGTCGCCGTCACTGCCGGCTACATGACCGATGAGTCGCGCCCGGAATTCTATCAGCACATGGACGCGGCGAATGTGGATCTGAAAGGATTCACCGAGGAATTCTATCACCGCAATTGTTACGGGGAACTCGCGCCGGTGCTGGACACGTTGAAATATCTGCGGCACGAAACGTCGGTTTGGTTTGAGGTCACCACGCTGTTGATCCCCGGCGAGAATGACAGTGATCGGGAACTGGAGCAGGCTGCCGACTGGTTTTCGGCCAATCTCGGTCCGGATGTGCCGTGGCATTTCACCGCGTTCCATCCCGATTACAAGATGCTCGACAAACCCCGCACCCCGCCGGCGACGCTCACCCGTGCGCGCGCCATCGCCCGTGCGCGAGGTTTGCGTTACGTTTACACCGGCAATGTCCGCGATCCGGAGGGCAGCAGCACCTGGTGCCCGGGTTGTGGCCGGCGGTTGATTGAGCGGGACGGGTATGACCTCGGCGAATGGCGGCTGACCATCAATCGCTGCATTGCCTGCAGCTTCGAGATTGCCGGTCACTTTGCGGCCCGGCCCGGCGATTGGGGCAATCGCCGGCTGCCGGTGCGTCTGAGTTAATTGCTGATTGCTGCTGCAGAAGTTTTCCCACCAGCCCGAAAGCCAAAAATGGCAAGCAATCCCCCGACTTTGCCGCTTGAACCTTGAAAGGGCGTAAAAGACAAGATCACCGTAAGTAAGGGGCAGAGATTCAACCACCCAATCGTTCCTCAGCATGAACCTGGTCGCAGCGGGCAAGTCCGATAAAAAATCTTGTGAAAATTCCGGGAAGATGCCTAGGCTCGTTCGATTTGTGGAAGCGCACACCCAAGATGACCAGATTAGCGATAAGTCCAAACGCTGGCTCCTTTGGGGCTATTTGCTGCTGGGCGGTTTATTGCTTTGGCGCTTGTTCTACATCGCCAGCGGTTTGATCGAACTCAGCCAGGATGAAGCGTTATACTGGCTTCAGTCCAAGCATCTGGACCTATCCTACTATAGCAAGCCTCCTCTGACAGCCTACACGCAACTCATCGGAACGGCATTGTGGGGAGATAATGATTTTGGTGTGCGCTTCTTTTCTCCGGTCATTTCGGCCTTGATCGGGTTCATCTGTCTCCGGTTCTGCGCCCGCGAGTTGAACGCCCGCCTGGGTTTTGTGCTGGTGCTGATCTCCAACGCCGTTCCGCTGCTGATGGTGGGCTCAACCCTGATGACCATTGATCCATTGAGCGTGCTGTTCTGGACGGCGGCGATGCTCACGGGCTGGCAAGCGGTGCAAGCCGACGGTTCAACCCGACACTGGCTCTGGGTTGGGTTTTGGATGGGCCTGGGATTCCTCAGCAAATACACCGGGCTGTTTCAACTGCTTTGCTGGGTGTTGTTCTTCGCCTTGTGGCCGCCGGCACGGATGCATCTCCGCCGACCCGGGCCATATCTTGCCTTGCTGGTAAATTGCGTCGTCGCTCTGCCGGTGTTGATCTGGAACGCGCAGCACGATTGGGTGACGGTGACGCACGTCGGCGGCCGGGCGGATTTTGGCCATTTGTCTCATTTTACCGCACGTTACCTGCTTGAGTTTATTGGCGCTGAAATCGGCCTGCTCAACCCGGTTTTTTTCGCCGGCATGGTTTGGGCGGGAGTCGCGTTCTGGAGTGCCCGGCCGCGCGATCCCCGGATGATTTATTTTTTCAGCATGGGCGCACCGCTGGTCTTTGCCTATCTGCTGCAAGCACTCCATGCCCGCGTTCTGCCGAATTGGATCGCGCCGGCCGTCGTTCCCTTCTTGTTGGTGATGCTTCTCCATTGGGACGCCCGCCGGCAGCAACCGTGGGTTCGGTGCCTGTTCCACGGCGGACTGGTTCTGGGTTTGATTTCCATGATTGTCATCTCGGACACCGACACCATTAAAATGGTCGCCGGACATCACCTTCCCATGTCCATCAATCCGCTGCGACGAGTGCGGGGCTGGAGCGAAACCGCGCGACTGCTGGGTGAAGCGAGGCAAAATCTGCTCAAAGAGGGAAAGCCCGTTTTTATCATCTGTCCCGGCTATTCCTCCGCGAGCGAGGTGACATTTTATCTGCCTGAAGCGAAGGCGGCCGTGCCCAGCCATGCCATCGTTTATTGTTGGGGAGCCGACAAACCGATCAGCGAGTTTTATTTCTGGCCGGAATACAACTACCGCCAGCGTATCGGTGATAATGCGATCTTCGTGAAAGAGATTGGGCTGGTTTCCGGCAAAAATGAACCGCAGACCATGCCGGAAACACCACCTGACGAGCTGATACGCCAGTTTCACAGCGTCAAATACATCGGCACTGTCCATGCCGACTTCCGCGGCCGGCCGGTGCGCTGGTTCCAGTTATTTGAATGTCGCGACCAGTTGCCGGAAACGCCGTCGGCTGAAACCGGGAGTCAAACTTCAAAACGGCAACCATTCTGTCCGTCCTGATTTCGTATTCGCAGTGCGGCCTTTGTGCAGTCAAAAAACGGCAAGCAATCCACAAAGTGCGGTGAGCGCATTCGGCTGATCCAGCCGATTTTGCTGGCGTATGAACTTCTGCCGCCGGCAAGACAACCTTCGGTTCCCGCTGTTCGTTTTACTGGCGGCTTTCTCTTGTGCGGTCTGGACGGCTGTGGCGGCGACAAACACGGTTGAAAAATTCACCAGCGCCGATTGCCTCGACTGCCACACCGACCCGGCCAACGCCCGGATCGTGAACGGGCAGAAGGTGGCGCTCGCGTTGTTTCCGACGAATGGTTTCAAGAAATCCGTTCACAGCCAGCTGGACTGCATTGATTGTCACGATGGCATCAAGGAACTGGTCCACGACAAAAATCTGCCGCCGCCGAATTGCGCCAGCTGCCACGAAAAGGAGCAGAAAGACTATGCCGGCAGCATCCACGGCATGAGCCATTCGATGGGGGCTTCGGGCGCGGCGCAGTGCTGGGACTGCCACGGCTCGCACGAAATGTTGCCGGCAAAAAACCCTGCGTCGTCGGTGTATAAATTGAACCTGCCGGCGACGTGCGCGAAGTGTCATAGCAACACGAAGCTCTCGAAGGAATATCAGATCCAGGTTCCCGATGCGGCATCGCAATACATGGACAGCATCCACGGCAACGCGCTCCTGAAAATGGGCTTGATCGTCGCGCCTTCCTGCAACGACTGTCACGGCGCGCACGGCATCAAGCGTTCGGTGGATCGGGATTCGCCCATCAACCACGCGAACGTCGCCAAGACCTGCGGCAAGTGTCACGTCGGCATCGAGGAGACTTACAACAAAAGCATTCACGGCCAGTTGCTCGCGGTCGGCGACAAGCGCGGACCCGTCTGCATTGACTGCCACAGCGCGCACCAGATCGAAAATCCCACGGGCAATAATTTCAAGACCACCAGTGATCAGCGCTGCGGCAAATGCCATCAAGACCGGCTGGAACATTACAGCGAGACCTATCACGGCAAGGCCATGGCGCTGGGCAAACCGAACTCTGCCCCCGCCGTCGCCGCCTGCTACGATTGTCACGGCTTCCACGACGTGCTCCCCGCGGCCAATCCGGTCTCGCATTTGTCGCTGACGAACATTCTTGCGACCTGCCGGAAATGTCATCCGGGCGCGACGGTGAAATTCACCGAATACCGTCCGCATGCGAACCCGCTGGACAAAAAGAATTACCCCATGCTGCATGTCGTGTTTCTGGCGATGACGGCGCTGCTCATCGGCACGTTCAGTTTCTTCGGCATCCACACCGTCGCCTGGGGCGTGCGCGCCATTTATCTGTATCTGCGCGATACGAAAACATTCCGTGAGGCGAAATTTTCGGTCCAGAATGGCGATGAATGGTTCACGCGCTTCGCGCCGTTCGAGCGGTTCCTGCATTTCCTGGTCGTCACGAGTTTTCTGTTGCTCGTCATCACCGGCATGCCGCTGAAATTTTATTACACCGACTGGGCTAAAATCCTGTTCTCCATCATTGGCGGGCCGGAAACCGCGCGGATGCTGCATCGCTTCGGCGCGCTCATCACATTCCTGTATTTCACGCTGCACCTGACGTCGCTGGCCGGCAAGTCGTGGAAGGGCCGGGGCCAGTTGCGCAATCCGGAGACCGGCAAAATGGAGATGAAACGCTTCTACGCGGCCGTCTTCGGGCCCGACTCCATGGTGCCGACGATCCAGGACTGGCATGATCTCGTGGCGCATAACAAATGGTTCTTCGGCAAGGGCCCGAAACCGCATTTTGATCGCTGGACGTATTGGGAGAAGTTCGATTACTTCGCCGTGTTTTGGGGCGTGGCCATCATCGGCGCGTCAGGGCTGGTCATGTGGTTCCCGGAATTTTTCACGCGCTTCCTGCCCGGCTGGGTCATCAACATCGCGCTCATCCTGCACTCGGACGAGGCCTTGCTCGCGGCGGGCTTCATCTTCTCGATCCACTTTTTCAACACGCATTTTCGGATCGAGAAATTCCCGATGGACACCGTCATCTTCTCCGGTCGTGTCTCCAAGACGGAGATGCTGCACGAACGCAAGCGCTGGTATGACCGTCTGGTGGCGACCGGCAAGCTGGACGATTACCGTGTGCGCGACGAATGGTTCCGCTGGAAGAACATTGCGAAATCCTTCGGCTACATCGCCTTCATCCTCGGCCTGCTGCTGCTGGTGCTGATCGTTTACGCGATGGTGTCGCGGCTGGTGCATTGAGCGGACGCCTTGAAAACCGCTGGCGGTGCGGGAATGAATTTGCCGGATGACAATTTCCGCGACAGCGACTAGATTTCCCGCATGAGCGCGACTGACATCATCAAGGAACTGCCCAAGCTCACCGAGGCAGAGCGGCGGCACATTCGCGAAGTGTTGCTTGAGATCGCCAATGAAAACCCCGACGTGGCGCTCTGCAATCAAACCGCTTTGGAAGGGGCAATGATGCTCGACCGCATGGAGGACGACGATGCCCGCCGTAAATCCCGGTGAAATCTGGATGACAGATTTTGGGATGGCAGCCAAGGTTCGGCCCGCGCTCATTCTCACCGCCCAACCCGACGACGACGAACTGGATCTCGTCACCATGCTGCTCCACGCTACCGCACTGCGCGGCAACCGCTGGGAATTTGAGATGCGCCATCTTCGCCGCCAACGTCCCAGGCGGGACTTTGGAAAAAATAATCCATGAACACACCTTCAGCCACGCCGGGCATCTGCCGGATTGACCAGCCCTCGCACCGCACGCATGGTTTCTTTGTGCGCGTGGCGCGCAAAGGTAAAATTCACTCCGCGTTCTTCACCGATCTCAAGCATGGTGGCAAGGCCGGGGCGCTGGCGGCAGCCCAGCAGCATCGCCAGCAGCTATTGGCCAAACTGGGGTTGCCCCAACGGATGTCACGGCGCGATTGGGCGGAGATCCGGCGGCGCAAAGGCTCGTCCAATGTCGTCGGGGTTCAGAAAGTCATCTCACGGCGGGGGAAGCGGCCTTTGGCGTATTGGATGGCGACCTGGAGTCCGGAGCCTTATGTCGTCCGGCGAAAATCGTTTTCCATAAAAAAATTTGGCACGCGCGAGGCAAAGCGGCGGGCCGTTCTTGCCCGCCGTGCCGGAGTGCGGAACATGGTGGGTTAACCAAAGCGCAACGTGACTCATTTGGAGATGAAGCATCAAATCGAATGGAGCTTTCCATGCCACACGATGAACCCGGCATTATGAAACGCTTTTTCATCGCTCTGGGCATGACGGCCATCCTGTCGGGTTGCGCGTGCACCCAGCCGGTGGGGCAACCGGTGAGCGGCACCTTTCGGATTATCCAAACCAATTTCCTCGGCTCGCTTTGGAGCGCGGCGTATGCCAAGGCTTCGATTATTTCCCAGGATGGCGGCGAGTCGTTTGCCGTTCCCGGCGGGGCGATCTGGGCGTTTGGCGATACCTTCCGGGGTTCACGGTCAGCGAAGGGCGTACCGCACTATGCGGGCGGGGCGTTCGCGCCGGCCATCGCTTTTCTGGCGGACGGGGCCACGCAATATCCGCCGGCGTTTAATTTTCTAACGTCCAGCAACGGGGTCGGGGCTCCGGCGCTGGATTTTCTGCCGGATGAACGGCCGGTGGAGCGTTACCGGCTCTGGCCGCTGGGTGGCATTCATGTGAACGGACAATGCTATCTTTATTATTCGGTGATCGAGGTATTCGGGAATGGGACGTGGGATTTCCGGTGCGTTGGTTCCGGGCTCGCCCGCTCAAAAGTGCCCCTCGGACACTACGAACGTCTGCAACCGCAGGGGAATTGGCGCTTCCCGGTCGAGCCCACCCAGGTGATGGCGGCGGACGGTTGGCTTTATCTGTATGGCATCAAGGAATTCAACGGGAAGCAGGGAGCGGCCCTGGCCCGGGTGCGTCCGGAAAGAATCGAGGATCCCGGGGCGTATGAATTTTATCGCGGGGCGGGCCCGGAATTCTCGTCCAACAAAGAGACGGCGGCAGTGCTCGTCACCAACGTTCCGGGTCAGGTCGCTGTGGCCTGGAATCCGTATCTGAAAAAATATGTGCTGGCTTCCTCCAGTGATTTCAATCATCCCCGTGAGATTCGCCTGCAAGTAGCGGACGCACCGGACGGTCCGTGGAGTCAGCCGGTCGCCCGCGTGGAGGTGCCGGCCCATCGTCAAGGCAAGCGGGTCGAAATGGTCTATTGTGCCTACTGGCACCCGGAACTGTTCCGGAAGGACGGCCGGATGATGACGCTGACCTATTCACTGGGCTTGCAGAAAGCGGGCTTCGATGCCAATTGCGAGATGGTGGAGATTGAACTCGAACGCCAGACACCGTGAAATCCATGGCATCATCCGTGGTTCGACCAGAAATCGTGCGGCGAGTGGCGGGCCGGTTCGCGCTGGCCGACCAGCTTGAGTTGAGGCCGGCCGGGATCTGTGGGAAACAAAATTCAGCGTCCTAACTTCCTATTGAGGCTCGCATCATTGCATGACGGATCGCGGGTTTCAGCCCGCTTCAACGTTCTGATTCACGAAACGCGTAAAACCTCCACCCTGCTTGGTCGGTTCACGCTGAAGCGGCATCAAGAGCCTGTGTGAAAAACAACCAAAAATGAAATTTTCACCCAAAAAATGGGTTCGAATCCCCTTCGCCGAAAATCAAAATGCGTCATATTCAATTTGTGAGCGTTGGTTTTTTCGACGCGTTGTTTTTCACTCAGGCTCTCAATGCCGCGCCCCGCTCCCGCTCTCCCGGTGTCACTCTAATTTACGAGCCTCAATAATAGCTCCGTCACAAATGAGGTTTGACAGGGATTTGGAATCGGCGCATAACAGGCGCGTCGTGAAACTTGGATTTCAAAGTGCCAATCTTATCCGGCAGCTACCTTTGACTCAAGCTTGCAGGGTTAAATGCAAACCATTTTATGGCGTGTATTCAAAATTCAGAGAGTGGCCGTCCCCGGCCACAGCAACCCGCACCGAAGCGAAGGCTGCCCGCGATTTCCAGCCCATTTTGCAAACGGGAGTCGCTGCGTCCGGGGACGGGCGCACTCCGAAAGTCGCTATTCTGGATTTTGCAAACACGCCCTGACCAAGGAAACTTTATGGAACGCAACCGTGGCTTCATTCAGCGGCTTCAAAACTCAGCCGCCGTTTTCATGCTGGCGTGGATTTGCGGTGGCTGTGCCAGCAGCGAGACGCAGGTGCAGAAAGCCGCCAAGGACTGGTGCATGACCATCCGCGGTTGCCAGGTCATCCCGGTGTATCCGCTCACGGAGGACATCCAGCCCGGCGATATTTTCCTGGTGCAGGTGCCGGTGGACCAGCAGCAGCGGCTTTACAAACAAAACGGCTTTCTCGCGCTGGACAACCTTTTGGCACGGTTAAATCCCGACGGCTACCCGGCGTTTTATGAACACAATTTTTTTCCGAATCATTCCACCAACGACCTGTTGCCCGGGTTGCTGCGTCCATCCGGCACAAATGATTCCTGGGCGGCCGCGCCCAGTGCCGCCTTTCCCAGTTATTCGTTCACCGTGCGTAATGGCGCCGGCCTGAATCTGGCCGTGCCGGTGGAAGGCGTGCCGGTGGGCTTGAGTTTGCTGGCGAGCGGGGCGGCGAGCGGTACGGTCCAGATCCAGGATGCGCACACGATCGGCGTGGACACGCTTTCACTCTACCGGCAGGTGATGGAATGGGCCGTGGCGAACCAGGATTTCCTGAAAAACTACGGCACACCTCCGGGTTCCAAAAATCGCAACTACCTGCGCGTCGTCTCCCGTCTGTATGTCACCGGCCGGATGACGGTGAGCTTGAAGGACGCCAGCAGCCGCAGTGGCGGGGTGGATGCCGGCGTGCCCAAACCGGTGGACCTGCTTAATCTGGTGCTGCCCGCAAGTGCAACCAATACGTCGGAGGCCACCCTGCAAAATTTCACCAATGGCATGAACACCTTGTCGCAGCTCGTCCAGGCTGCGGGTGCCGCGAAGGATGCGGCTGGAAATTTGTTGCCGGGCGGCAGCCTCCGGCTCACCGCCGCGAGTGCGCGGTCCGTCTCGATCGACGAAACCTTCAATCCGCCGCTGACTGTCGGCTATCTCGGATTCGATTGCGTCATCGGGCCGGAGGGCGGACTCGGGCCGCCCATCCCGACGCATGCGAACCTCGATGCCAGCTACAAAGTGACGCAGTTTGCGAACTTCCGGATCAACTTGACCCAAAGCGGCGATGCCATGGATGAGATCAAAAAGAATTACATCGCCGCCGACGCAGCAAAGCAGGCCGCCATCCGGCAGAGGGCACTCGACCTCGGGCTGACGACGGAGCTGGTTGCCGGTGAAAAATTCTTTGTGATATTGAACCGGGCGATTGACCCGAATGATCCGGCGGTGACTAAAAAATTTCAGGCACTGGCTGATTTCAGTTCAGCGCCCCAACCTTAAAATCCCCAATCATCATGGCCGAATATTCCAAGACCGTGCCCAAAAAACCGGATGATGCGGACGCCACCCTGGAACTGGTTCTGGATGCGGTCATCCGTTTCACCGCGGAAGGCGATGAACTGGTGCGTTATCAGAACCAGAAGGACAAGGTGGTGCTGACGTTCGATGGCGTTGACTGATTATCTTTGTTGGTTTGCGCTTGTCCGAATTGCCAAAGGCGGTTTACATCGGAGTCATGTCCGGACGCCATTTTTCCATCGTCTTCACCGCCATTTCAGTGCTGGGCGGTGTTTGCCCTGCGGCGCCGGCGCAAACCCCGGCATTGCCGGCTCAGTTGATCATCGGCACCAAGGAGACCCCGCCGTTCGCCATGAAAGGGCCGGACGGCAAATGGACCGGCATCAGCATTGATCTGTGGCAGGACATGGCGACGCGGCTCAAATTGAACTACACGTTCAAGGAAATGGATCTGGATCAGCTGCTGGCCGGGGTGACGAACGGAACCCTGAACGCGGCGGTCGCGGCCATCTCGGTGACGGCGGAACGGGAAGAGGTGATGGATTTCACCCAGCCGTTTTTCACCACGGGACTGGGCATCGCGGTGTCCGACAAGGCGACCGCGCCGTGGCTGGGTGTGCTGCGACGGCTGGTGTCCTGGCAGTTTCTGGCGGTGATCAGCCTGCTGGCACTGGTGCTGTCGGCGGTGGGATTTCTGATGTGGCTGTTCGAACGGCGGGGCAACGCCGAGCAGTTTGGCGGCAAACCGCTGCAAGGAATCGGCTCCGGTTTTTGGTGGTCGGCAGTGACCATGACCACGGTGGGCTATGGCGACAAGGCGCCGCGAACGTTCGGCGGGCGGATGGTCGGCCTGATCTGGATGTTCGTCGCCATCATCATCATTTCCAGTTTCACGGCGGCCATCACGTCCGCGCTGACCGTCAACCAGCTGGGTTCGTCCATTCACGGCCCGAAAGATCTGCCCGAGGTGCGGGTGGCCACCGTGGCCGGCACCACGGGCGAATCTTATCTCCAGCATCAGCACATTGTTTACAAAACTTATCCCGACGCGCTGACGGCGTTGAAAGCATTGGCGGAAGGACACGAAGATGCGGTGGTTTACGACGCCCCGATCCTCCAGTATCTGACCAGGGAAAATTATCACGGCCGGATCGCAGTCCTGCCGCACACGTTCATCCGGCAGGATTACGCGATCGCCCTGCCGCAGGGCAGCCCGCTGCGCGAGCCGTTGAACCTGGTATTGGAAACGGAAATCCGCTCGCCCCACTGGCAGGAGCGGATCTACCGCTATCTCGGCGAGGAATATTGAACGCTGGCAAATTGAACGGGGGGACGCGTTCACAGGTCATTGCGAGTTCGAGTTTGTCGTTCAAAGGTTGACCCGCCGACAGCGAGGTAACCCTGGTTTTCCACGTCAAAAGTGGGTGAGTAGTTGCCAAGCCAGGTGGAGCTTTCCGCCGCCCGTGCGCGGAACGTGGTGGCATGAAAAGCGGTTTCCACCGGTGGTTTTCGCTCCTGCTCCTCGCCGCGATCCCGGCCTTCGCCGGATTAAAAGACAGCGACTGCCTGGATTGCCACGGCGACAACACGCTGTTCAAAACCAACTCAACCGGCAAAGCCGTCTCCCTCTTCGTGGACAAGGCAAAGCTCGCGTTATCAGCGCACTCAACCAACACCTGCATCAGTTGCCACGCGGGCACTTCCAGCAAGCACCCCGACGACAACCAGCCGGTGGCGCCGGTGAACTGCGCGGCCTGTCACGTCCGGCAGACGGACAGTTTCAATGCCAGCGTCCACGGCCTCGCGCTCCGGGCCGGGCACGACGAGGCGGCCACCTGCCAGGATTGCCACGACTCGCACGAGATGGTTTCCGGCAACTCGCCGACTTCGCCGATCTATTTTTCGCGCCAGGCGGAAACCTGCGGCGCGTGTCACGACCAGGAAGCGCGTGACTGGGCGGCGAGCATTCACGGCAAAGCGGTCGCCACCGGTTCGCACGATGCGCCGACTTGCACCGGTTGTCACGAGGAGCACAAAATCCGGTCGCTCAAGAGCGGATCGGCGATGAGAATTTCCGAGGATGTCTGCAGCCGCTGCCATGCTTCCGAGCGGTTGAACACAAAATACAACCTGCCCGCCGACCGGGTGAAAACGTTTTTTGAAAGTTACCACGGGCTGGCCGGGCAATACGGTTCCACCGTCGCGGCGAACTGCGCCAGCTGCCACGGTTGCCACAAAATCCTGCCGTCTTCCGACACGAACTCGACCATCAGCCCGGTCAACCTCGTGGCGACCTGCGGCAAATGTCATCCGGGCGCGAGCACCGAATTCTCGCAGGGCAAAATCCACGTGGCGCCGGACGGGCAGGGCAGCGGAGCGGATTTCGGCAGCCGGTTGAACCACTGGGTGCGACGGATTTACCTCGTGCTGATTTTCGTGACCATCGGCGCGATGTTCGCGCACAACGCGACGTTGTTCCTGAAAAAATGTCCGCGCGGCTGCGCTCCCCGGTGCGGCCGGTCGTGCGGATGTCCGCCTCGCAGCGCTGGCAGCATTTCGTGCTGGCCACGAGTTTCATCGTGCTGGCCCTGACGGGATTTGCGCTCAAGTTTCCGGATTCGTTCCTGGCAAAAGTGCTCGGCGCCAATGAACCGTTCCGGCGCTGGACGCATCGCATTGCCGGCATCATTCTGCTGCTCGTCGGGATGTATCACCTGATTTATCTCCTCGCCTCGCGCGACGGCCGGCGGCTGCTGGCGGATTTGTTTCCGATAAAGAAGGATCTGGCTGACGTGCTTCAGGCGATGCGTTATCTCGCGGGCTTCAGCAGTGAAAAACCGAAGATCGGCCGCTTTGGTTATGCCGAGAAAATGGAATACTGGGCGGTGGTCTGGGGCACGTTCCTCATGGGCGCGACCGGCCTGGCGATCTGGGTGAAAATTGACGTCACCCAGTTTCTGCCGCGCTGGGTTGTGGAGGTGGCGACGACGATCCATTACTACGAGGCCGTGCTTGCGTGCCTCGCCATCGTGGTCTGGCATTTCTATCACGTCATGTTGGATCCGGACGTGTATCCGCTGAACACGGCGTGCCTGGACGGGCGTATCTCCGAGGTGCTGCAGGCGCACGAGCATCCGCTCGAAAGAGCCACGGCGGATCCGGCCCAAAACGGCAACGACTCTCCATAACCTGAACGAATGACAAGCAACAAACAATTTGACAAATTTATCAAATGCAAATACAGCACAACAAATGGCAAGATAGGGTAAGCAAGATTCACCAGCCAATTTAAATTCAATCCAGAAAGTTAAAACCGTCAACCAACCAAAAATGAAAATCTTCGTTGCAGGATTGAGCTATAAGACCACGCCGGTGGAATTGCGCGAGAAGCTCGCGGTGCACCGTTCGCGGCTGCAATGCAGCGGCTGCCGCCTCAAGCTGCGCGGCAATCTTTCCGAAGTCGTCCTGCTTTCGACCTGCAACCGGGTGGAGATTTACGGCGTGTCGCCGTGGATCCACGGCACGGTGCACCGGCTCTTTCAGGAGTTGACCAACACCGATACCGATTTCACGCCCTATCTCTACATCAAGGAAGGCGCCGAGGCGGCGGAGCATCTCTTTTCTGTGGCTGGCGGACTGGACTCGATGGTCATCGGCGAAACGGAAATCACCGGCCAGGTCAAAAGCGCGTATGAAGCGGCCAAGGCGGCGGGCCTGACCGGCAGGAAAATGAACCGGTTGTTCCAGACCGCGTGCCGGGTCGTGAAAAAGATCCGCACACAAACGGGCATCGGCCGCGGCGCGACTTCGGTCGGCAGCGTGGCGGTGGAACTGGCGGAAAAGATTTTTGACCGCGACCTCTCGTCGAAGACCGTGATGATCCTGGGCGCCGGCAAGATGGGCGAAGCCTGCGTGAAGCATCTGGCCAAGCGTGGTGCCAAGACGGTGCTCGTCGCCAACCGCTCGGTGGAACGCGCGGAGAAGCTGGCGGCGGAATTCGGCGGGCGCGCAGTGCGGCTCGAGGATTCGGCCGCGGCGATGATCGAGGCGGACATCCTGGTCAGTTCGACCGGCAGCCCGGACATCGTTTTGCGCCGCGAAGACGTGGCGAAAATTTCACCCGCGCGCGGCAACCGGCCGCTGGTCCTCGTGGACATCGCGGTGCCACGGGACATTGACCCGGCGGTGGCCGACCTCCCTAACGTTTTCCTTTATGACATTGACGACCTGGAAGCGGTCGTTCGCGAGAACACCAAGAACCGCGAAGCAGAACTCGCCGTGTGCCGGCGGATCATCGCGGAGCATTCGGCGGAATTGATGGAAAAATTTACTTCGCCGTCGGCGAAGCCGGTCCGGGAAGCGGTTGAGACCGCGCCTGGCTGGGTATTGGGCGGCGCGACGGCATGACTGGCATTAACAACAGACGGTGAACTAAAAAACAAAACGATTATGAAAAAACAAACTCCCTATGGGAAAATGTCAGCCTGCTTTGCGGCGGTGGCTTTGACATTGCTATGTAGTATGACCGCAGCCAGGGCGGCGGGGCCGGCGCTGAACGGCTCGCTCAGCCAGCGGCCGCTGACGCCGACGGAAATCCAAACCTACGGCTTGACCAATCCGCTGGCGCAGGCATCTGCCGGTATCGGAACGGTCGGGGTCGGTGAGCCGGTCTATCTGGACGCGATGGTGAACGCCGCGATTGCCCCTTCGAATATTGTCGGCGTTACCTGGACTTTAGCTTCCACCAACAAGCCAGTCGGGTCGTTGGCCACCTTGTCGGCCGGTCCTCTCGGCACCAATGTTCCGCTTTACAAGATCGCGGATCGTTACAACCAGGCCGAACCGCCGGCCGCAGTTTACCAGCTTGCGGGGCGCACCTTTTTCCGCCCGGACATTGAAGGGCAATACACGGTGAACGCCACCATCACCACGGTGGGCAGCGGCACGACGAACCTTTCGGCCAAGTTTACGGGTTCCTTTTATCTGGGACTCCAAACCTGTCAAAACTGTCACAGCGGTAATACCGTTATCAATGGTCATATCGTGCCGGATATTTATCACTCTTACACCAACACGCTGCACGCCTCGTTCTTCAAACGCTCCATTGACGGTTTGGGAAGCAGCTACTTCAGCAAGAGCTATCTCCCCTCCGCAACGATGGGCTATGACACCAACGCCGCCAACCTCGGGTTCGATGATGTGGCCACCCTCTACGGCTGGACTTTTCCGGCCGTGTTGACCAACGGCAATTGGGACGGCACGCCGGCTGCGGTGAGAAACGTGGCCAACATCCAGTGCGAGAATTGCCATGGTCCCGGCAACCAGCATTTTTCTTCGCAAGGCATCGTGGGCAATACCAACGCCATCACGGTCAGTTACATCGCCGGCAATTGTGCAAAATGCCACGACAGCAACCCGCAGGAACAATGGGGCATCAAGGTCTCGGAATGGAATCATTCGCTGCACGCCCGGCCCACGCGCACTCCCTCCGGCACCACCAGCCGCATCAACTGCGTCCGCTGCCACACGGCCCCGGGCTTCCGGGATTTCATCGCGAATGCCGGCAACACCAATGGTTATGCGACCAACGTCGTTTATGAAGCCATCACCTGTGCGGCCTGTCACGATCCGCACGATGCCAGCAATCCTCATCAGTTGCGGTCGGCAAACATTTATACCCTCCCAGAAGGGACCACCGTCACCAATGTGGGATTGGGTGGGCTTTGCATGGAATGCCATCACAGCCGCAATGGTTCAGCGACCAATAATATTTTGAACTATCAATTAGGCCTGCCTACCTGGGCCGGTGGTTCCAGCTTCGGCCCGCATGACAGCACGGCGGGTGACATGGTGGAAGGTGTGAACGCCATCACCTACGGCAAGGTCATTCCCAGCGGCTCGCATAGTGCCGTGATTCCGGATGTTTGTGTGGGTTGCCACATGCAACCAGTGGCCGCGACGAATGCCGCATTCGGCCAGGCGGGCGGCCACACCTACAGCATGACCTACAAAGTCGTGAGCAGCGGCGTTACGAACACGGAGGACTTTGTTGATGTTTGTGTCAAATGTCATGGGCCAATTGATAAATTTGACTTCGCCCGGAAGGATTACAACGGCGACGGCATCATCGAAGGCGTCCAGACCGAGGTGAAGCACCTGCTCGACAAGCTGTCCACGCTCCTGCCGAACTCGACCTATCAGGCGAATGCCAGCAACTATGTCGCGGATGGCAAGGTGAAGACCTCCATCACCACCCAGACCAACTGGCCGACCAAGTTCCTGAATGCCGCGTGGAACTGGCAGTTCGTTGACGTCGAAGGCAGCATGGGTGTCCACAACGCGCCCTACGCTGTCGGTGTGCTCAAAGCCTCCATCGGCGACCTCACCGGCGATTCCAACAATGATGGCCTGCCCGATTCCTGGCAGATCGCCTACTTCGGTGCCGGTTTTGCCACCAATGCGGCCGCCGGTCCCAACGCCATCAATAATGCCGCCGGGGTGCCGAACTGGATGATGGCCGCGTTGAACCAGGATCCGACCAGTGCCTACAAGGTGGCTGGAAGCGGGGTCATCTCCGTCAACGACGGCACCGTCCTCAACGGCGACACCAACAACATCGCCATTTACAGTGCGGCGGAAGTCGTCTTCAACACGGTGCCCGGCACCAGCTACACGATTCAGGGCATCTCTGAATTGACCAGCAGCGTGGGCTGGCAGAACATCAGCACCAACATCCCCGGCACGGGCACGGCCATCAGCTACCTGACGCCGACCAAAGGCGTGCAGCAGATGTTCTACCGCGTGGTTCACACCCCGTAATCACAGGCTGGAACTGAAATCATCAACATCCCTTCCCGCGTGAGCGGGGAGGGGTTTTTGTTTATTCACGCGGCTTATATTTTGACCGCGGCCGTTTTGCCTGACGGTTCTAATCTCGATGTGGTTGGAAATGTCTTTGGTAAAAAGAGCAGGTAACGCTTTCACCAAGCGAAGCGCTCGGCGATGCTGCTGCGCCTCTGTTCACGCAAGTAATGCGTTTACTGCGCGGAGAATTTCGCCCGTTCATTGCCGCTGGGATCCCTAAAATCACTGAGCCGGCCTTTCATTACGGTGCCGTCCGGCAGCTTGAGCGTGATTTGCGGGGGCCAGCCAGCCTGGGCCAGGGCCACGCTGTCCACCACGCCCACGGCGCGGGAAATTTTGTGGACCATGATTTCGCCGAGAAAGCCTTCGCCGGTGGCCGGAATTTTTGTTTTGCCCATGCGGCTATTATGCGGAGGAAATCCGGCGCATTCAATGCCGGGTTGCCAACCCAGTCACCATGAACGAAAGCCATGAGAAGTGTTGGCTGGATCGGATCCGAACGCCCAGGCTTGATTCCGGCCCAAAATCGTCTGACAGGAGGCTAAACGCCCACCACCGGTCGCCGGCATTCGGCGTAAAGCGCATCATAAACGATGAACTCGCGTTGCAGAACTGCGGCTCGCTCAAGCCCAAGGCGCTGAAGCCAAAAGCCACCCAGTGCAAGCCTTCGCCCGCCGCAGGATGATCTTGTGCGGCCGGCTGATCTGGCGGGGATTTTCGCAAAAAGAGCCTGGCTCAAATCCAAATGAGCCAGGCCCTGAAACCCAAACCCTAAAACCCTGCGCAATGCCAGCCCGGACCGCGATGATTCGGTTCAAACTGTTTGCCAGGATGTTTTGCGCCCGGATCCCCAGGCGATCCGGGCCGGCGATTCATGGGCGGTTCAAATCATTTCGCGCCAATGGTGGCGTCGGCCTTCATCTTCTGAAAGACGGCCAGTTGAGTCTGGAGGTCGGCGTTGAGTGCTTTGACCTTTTCCGCCTGCGCCAGTTGCACCGCCAGCAGGTTTTTCCGGGCGGCTTCCAGATCCTCCGGTGAACCGCTGGTTTGTGCCTCGACCACTTTTTGCCGGGCCGGCTTGATCAGGGTTTCGACCTCGAGGTTGACCTCGTTGCACCGTTTCAGGAATTCAGCATGAAAAATCTGGTCGGCCTGCTCCACGGAAACGGCGGTTACATCGGGAATGAGCCGATTGATGGTGGCGATGATTTCGGGGTTGGGCTTGGCGACTTCGGGCGCGGGGCTGGCCGGAGCGGCGGTGGCGGCCACGCGTTGGATGGCGCGGGCCAGATCGAATTCCAGCGCCGGTTCCCATTCCGGCTGGAGTCGCGCAAAGGCTTCGCTGTTTTTGCCGCTGGTAATGGCCAGGCCGAGAAAACAGGCCTCGCCCTTGTCCAGATTGAAGGGCTGGATGCCGTCCGCGCTGGCGGCGTTGGCCTTCGCCGGCGTGTCCAGATTGGCCAGCTGAATTTTACCGCCGCTGGCGGTTTGCATGGCGTTGAGCAATTGCGCCACGCGTCCGGCAAAAGACTGAAGCGTCTCATCGGCGCTTCCCGCCGGGAGCAGGGCGTAGTAACGGATGGTCACCGGCGTGGTCAACTGGCCCAGCACCGCCCTGGTCGAGCCGGAGAGCGGGTTGGTTGCAGAGCGGGGAGGATGGGTGTGGAGCCAGATGCCGGCCAGCGCAATTCCCGCCGCGAAGACGAGAAGGGCCAACGCGAGTGACGGGAGATTGGACTTTAGTGCGGGGTTTGCATTTGCTTTCATAAATTTAAAATTGTATTAGCTGGGTCATCTTCTGTCATGGCGCGAGACTGTCAATTTAGAAACTGGCAAAAACCAATTCTGGGCATGCATAAGCCAAATTACGGTAAGTCGGTCCGCCGTTCGACACCTACCTTCATCCTCGATAAAGTGAACCTCCAGTGTTCGCCGGTGTCCGCCGGCAGTTGCGAGGAAGCGGGCGATGAGCCGGGGTGGTGGATGAAAGGTTCAGTTCAATTTTTGGTCGCTTGAAAATTTCCTCTATCAAAAAAATGATGGCGGCCCTGGCAGTGGCCAGCCTGGGGTTGGGCGGTCTGCCGTTGACGGCCCAGCAGGTGCAGCATCTCACCATCACGCAGCCGGGCGGCATGCCGGGCCTGCCGGTGATGACCGGCATCATCCAACTCAGCAACGGCGTGCAACTCACGTGGTCCGGACCTTCCGGCTATTATCAAGTCTTCCAGAAAAGCAACAACCTGAATGCCGCGTGGGTGGCGTTGGGCAAGTCCACCAACCTGGCCTGCACGGCCACCATCACCAAACTTTACAGCAACGCGTTTTTCCGCGTCTCCGGGCCGGCGCCAAAATATGCCGGATATCAATTGTGCCTCGAGTGCCATAACAACATCTGCCGATATGTGACGAACACCGCGCACGCCAGTGCCTTCAGCAATCCGGACTTCAAGGCGGCGGGCGGACAGAACAACGCGTCGTGCCTGCCGTGCCACACCGTGGGCTACGGATTGCCCACCGGGTTTGTGAGCGCGACCACCACGCCGCGGCTCGCCAACGTGCAGTGCGAAAATTGTCATGGCCCGGCGGCGAACCATGCTGCCAACCCGGATGATTTCACGGTGGTGCCGCGCGTGGACATCGCCGCGACCGTTTGCGGCGGCTGCCACAGTGCGAGCCATACCGCTTACAATAACGCGCCGACGTATGAGGAATGGTCGTCCAGCGGCCACGCGGCGGTCGTGCCCGACGTGCTGCAAAGCATGGCTTCCAACACGAACAACATCCGGAGCTGCGGCGTGTGTCATTCGGGTTCCGCCCGGCTCGCGATGATCGGGGGAAAGAATCCCGCGATCACGCTCACGAAAGATTACAATGTCCCCATCACCTGCGCGGTCTGCCACAATCCGCATCAGACCAACAGTTCGCCGGATCAACTGCGCAATCCGGTTTCCTCGACGAATTATTTTGCGCTGACCAGCGCGGACACGGCCACCGTGGCGGCGTTCACCAACAAATACAACGCGAGCATCAACATCAATGTTTGCGCCCAGTGCCACAACGATCGGGGCGCCAGCTGGGTGGATACCGCGCGCGCACCGCATCATTCGTTGCAGTATAACTTTCTGCTCGGTTCCGTCGGCGAATTGCTGAACGGTCCCGCCACGTTCAGTCCGAGTCCCCATGGCGGCCTGCCGTCCTCCGCCAGATATTCCTTCTCCGGCACGTTCTACCTGACCAACCAATGTGCGTCCTGCCACATGCAAAGCGACAGCAGCAATGCCGGCAATCATTCCTTCGCGGTCACGAGTGACGCCGTGTGTTACAACTGTCATTCCACCCCGCCGGAACTGCTGCAAGCAGAGCTGACGCTGTCCATCTCCAACAGCGTGACCACGCTGCTCACGTCCTTGAACCGGTGGGCCGCCCGCCAGACCAATTCCCTGCTGGCAACCAACGGTGTGGTGGCCTGGGAATACACGACACCGGGCGGCTTGACGTGGCAGTCCGATTCAGCCGGCGTTGTGACCAGTTGGTCGCTGAATAATCCGGTGAATTTCACCGGCCCAAATTCCGCCGGTCAGGCATTGATCCCGGATCAGATCAAACGGGCACGATTCAACCTGTATCTCGTTTTGAACGACGGCAGCTTTGGTGTCCACAACCATGCGTTGGAGGTTAATCTCTTGAACGCCGCACAAATCTGGATCTTGCAGGTGTTGCAATGATCAATCACGAGCAGCTTAAAATCGCATGAAGACCTTTTCATTCCTCAACCAGCTCTGGCTCGGCTGCCGGCAACGGCGTGGCCTGGTCCTGGCGGGTGTCGCGGCGCTCCAGTTGCTCGTGGCGATTTCCTGCAGTTCCATTTCGCGGCAGGCGGTGATGCTGCCCGATGTGCCGGGAGCGAAATACATCGGCTCCTCGGAATGCGAGCAGTGCCATGAAGAGATCACCAAGAGCTTCGCGACGGCCGATCACGCCCGGCTGATCGCGGTGGGTCCCAATGCGCTCGGCGTCGGCTGCGAATCGTGTCACGGACCGTGCAGCCTCCACTCGGATTCGGGCGGCGAGGTCAAGCCGCCTTACAGCTTCTCCGCCGGACGGCCGATGCCCGTCGGCTTGGGCGGCCCGACTCCCGGAGCGTCACCGGCGCGGGCGAAGGAAACGGTTTGTTACACCTGTCACATGGACGTGCGCGGCCAGTTCGAACTGCCCAGCCATCATCCCGTGCCCGAAGGCCGGATGACGTGCATCCTCTGTCATCCGCCGCACAAGGGGATCGCCCACGCGGGCGGCAGCACGCAGATGCTCTCGCAGGAGGAGAATTGCCTGCAATGTCACCAGGCCCAGCGCGGACCGTATGTGTTCGAACACGAGGCGCTGCACGAAGGCTGCACCAGCTGTCACACGCCGCATGGCAGCGTCAACGCCAAATTGCTCACCGCGCGCGATTCTACGCTCTGCCTCAAATGCCATTTCCAGCAAATCAAGGGCGGACAGATTCTGATCGGCGGTTCCGATCACACGCTGCGATTGCAGGAAGGCAGTTGCTGGACGGCTGGCTGCCATGAAGCCGTCCACGGGTCACGCGTGAACTCGTCGCTGCGATTCTAAATCATCAACGGAAAGCCGATGAAAACAAAATTCTCCACCCAAAATCAGCGTGAGCAAGCCGCGCGGCGGGCGTGGTATCGCCGTTGTATCATGGTTGGGGCGATGTTGGTGGCGTGCGGAGCGACGGCGCGGGCCGACAGCACGAACGCTCCGGCGGTGAAGCCGGCAAAACCATTGACGCCGGAACAGATGTATGAGGGCGGCAAGGACACCTACACCGACTGGGTGGAACTTTCCGCGGGCGGCCTGATGACCAGCAGCGGCAGCAGTGCGCAGGCGCAGCAGCAGTATCAGATGAGCAAGGGCGCGTTCGGCGGCATCAGCGACCTGCACATCCAGCAGGACGTGGCCAAGAAAACCACGCTCACCCTGGACGGCCACGCGTTGTTCGACCAGAACGATTACAAGGTGATCCTCGGCTTGTCGCGCGAAGAGCTGGGCTACGTCAAGTTCACCGCGAGCGATTTTCGCACCTGGTATAACGGTGCCGGCGGCTATTACCCGCCCACCCGGATGCAGTATAAGCTCCCCAATGATGAGCTGTCCCTGGACCGCGGCGAGATTTCCGTCGAAGCGGGCCTGACTTTGAAGGATCTGCCGCAGGCGGTGTTCAAATACACCCACAGCTTTCGTGACGGCGACAAAAGCTCCACCATCTGGGGCCCCGTGCATCCCAACCTGACGACGACCGTTGCGGGTGTCTTCCCGTCCCTCTACAACATCGACGAGAAGGTGGACAGCTACGCGCTGGATCTGACCCATCACATCAAATCCACGGACTTGGGCGTCGGCGTGCGCTACGACACCGCGAGCCTGGCCGACACGCGCAAGGAAACGTTCTGGTCCGGCGAACCAGTGCAGCGTGATGTCACCAACAAACAGGGCACCACGTATGACCTGTTCAACGTGCATGCCTTCAGCGAGACCTGGCTCAAAAAGAATCTGTTGTTCTCCACCGGCTACTCGTTTGCGAATTTAAACGAAGGCTTTTCCGGCAGCCGCGTCTACGGCGACGACTTTGACGTGGCCTACAGCCCCGATCCGTTGAACGGTCTGGGTTACACCAGCCTCAACGGCGGGGCGCACAAGCAGGAGCACGTCATGAACGTGAACCTGATGACCATCCCGCTCAAGAACCTGACCATCGTGCCTTCGCTGCGCGTGCAGCAGGACAGCTGGGACGCGAATTCCAGCGGCACCGGGACGCTCGGTGACGACACGGGACCGTTCACCAGCAACAGCAACGGCGATTCACTGGACGTGCGGGAACGTCTGGATGTGCGCTATGCCGGCGTGACCAACTGGGTTTATTACTGCGGTGCCGAATTGACCGAGGGCAACGGCAATCTGGATGAAAAAGGCGGGCTCAGCCAGGTGAACGGCTTCGGCCCGCCGCCCATCCAACGGCACACCGACGACACGCGCTGGTTCCAGAAATATTTTGCCGGCGCGCGGTGGTATCCGTCCCGCCGCGCCACCATTGATCTGGGCGGTTATTACAAGAGAAACGAATACAACTACAACGACCCGCTCGACAGCACCTACAATGGCGCGGGCAGCCCGGATCGCTACCCGGCCTACCTGATCCGCCAAAGTTTTCAGACCTACGACGGCAATGTGCGCCTCACCCTGCGGCCTGCGCAGAACATCATGCTGGTCACCCGTTACGAATACCAATGGTCCACGATCGACACCACGCCCGACGCGATCTCCGGGTTGAACGAAACCCAGTCGTCGAAAATGACCAGCCAGATCATCGGCGAAAACGTGAGCTGGAGTCCGTGGTCACGCCTGTGCCTGCAGGCCGGATTCAACTACGTGCTCAGTGAGACAAAGACGCCGGCCGCCGACTACACCAAGGCCGTGCTGAATTCGCAGAACAACTACTGGACGGTGACGTTCAACTCGGCGGTCGTGCTGGATGACAAGACGGACCTGAATATGAGCTACCTCTACTATCAGGCAAGCGATTACCACAACAACGCCCCCGACGGCCTGCCGCTGGGTGCCGGGGCGGATTCGCACACCGTGACGGCCGGCATCACCCGACGGATCAATCCGCATCTGCGGGTCAACGTCAAATGCGCCTATTCCCAATACAACGACTGGGCTTCCGGCGGGAACAACAACACCACCGCCGAGATGGTTTACACCAGCCTGCAATACCGGTTCTAAATTCAGCGCGAAGCCGGGAAGCTTTCTTCATTTGTCGGGAAAAGTTCCCCGCGGACACAAAGGGTCGCCACCGGCAACGACTAAAGCGGACGTGAAACACTCGAGGAATGAACTCAAGGTCCTGCGGTCAACTACCGTGGAGCCGATAAGCGCCGGTTGCAGCTCGAAAATTTTATGCTGCGATCAGACGCACGGGGGTAGGGGTATAGTTTGCCATAATAACGGAACGCCGAGCACCGTCTCGGCCAGTTGTCATCAGGTTGTCTTCGAGCCGGGACGGTGCCCGGCGCTCCTAATTATACCACGCCCGCACGGGCATGGCGTTGACACTTTTGCCGGTAGCGCGGCGCACCGCGTTGGCAACGGCGGGCGCGATGACGATGATGGGCGTTTCACCCGCGCCAACGGAAGGCAGGTCCGGCAGGTCATCAAATCGCGGCACGCGATATTTCCTGAATGAAGCATTGGTGATCTCACCGTTCTCAAACTGCATTTCTTCCCGCAACGCCGCGCCCAGTCCCATGACGATGCCGCCCTGCACCTGTGCGAGCAGATTGGCCGGGTTCAAAATCTTGCCGCACTCGAAGGCCTGGCAGACGTGAGTGACCTTGATGGTGTTTTCCTTGCGGTCAATGGCCACCTCCGCGCACGCGGCGACGAACGAACCTTTCTCCATCCCGCACGCCAGGCCGACGCCGAGGTTCGGGTCTTTCTTCTTCACGCGGGTTGACCAGTCGAATTCTTTCGCGGCCTTTTCCAGCACGTCGCGCAGCCGCGGATTCTCCAGATGCGCGAGCCGGAATTCCAGCGGATCAGCGCCCGCAGCGGCGGCGACTTCGTCCATGAACACTTCGCGGGCAAAATTATTTGCCGTCGAAGCCAGCGCGCGATACGAGCCGTGGCGCAACGGCGGTTTGGATGCGACGTAATGACAGTTCTTTTTGCCCGCAGTGTAAGGCGTCTCCACCGCCTGTGCACCGGAATTGATGTTGATGAAATGCCACGTCGCGATCTTGCCCTGCGCGTCCAGGCTGGCCTCGGCTTCGATGACGCCCGCCGGACGGAAATACGCCCAGGTGAATTCCTCCTCGCGTGTCCAGCGCAACGACACCGGTTTGCCGGCGGCCTTGGCGAGCCGCGCCGCTTCGAGCGCGCATTCGCCCGTGTGCTTGCCGCCGAAGCCGCCGCCGAAATCGGGGATCACGACGCGCATGTTTTCCGGCGGCAGATGAAAGGCGCGCGCCAGTTCGCCCCGGACGCCGAAGGGATTTTGCGAGCCGGTCCAGACGGTCAGCTTGTCGTCGTTCCATTCGGCGACCGACGCGCGCGGTTCCAGCGGCGCGTGCTGGATGTAGGGAACGTGATATGTCCCGCGCACGACTTTTGCCCCGGCGATTTCATCGGCATAAGGATTTTTCGGCACACCGCCAGCGGCGTTCTGTTTGAGATATTCAAAGAGTTCCTTGCTCGATGGCTGCGGCTTGGTCTCCCATTTGGCCGTGTCGGCAATTTTCTGAAACGCGATTTCTGCGAGCGAAGAGTTCGTCGCGGCCACGCCGACAAACTGGTCGTCCTGCACGACCACCACGTCCTTCATTGCTTTTGCGGGAGCGAGATCAATCGAAATCAGTTTCGCGCCGAACGACGGCGCGCGCAGGATTTTGCCGTAAAGCATTCCCGGCCGCACGATGTCCGACGGATATTTATGCGCGCCGGTCACGATGTCGCGCGCTTTGGGCCGGGGGGCTTGGACGCCGAGCACCTTCCACTCTTTTACCGCCGTCAGCGCGACATCCTCTGGAATCGCCTGCTCCAGCAATTTCGCGGCCTCATCGCTGTTCGCGAGATCGGCGTAGGTGAGCGAGCGCTTGCCAGCCGCGTCAAAAACTTTCCCGTCGCGCATCTGAACCGCGCTGCGCTCGACCTTCCATTGCTGCGCGGCGAATTCCAGCAACAGATTCCGCGCCGCCGCCGCTCCGTGTCGCACGGCGGGAACCGTTCGCGGTGTCGTGGCACTGCCGAACGTGCCGCCGTCGTCGGGGACTGTCGCCGTATCGGCCATTAACATCGTCACGGTGCTTAACGGCACACCGAGTTCCTCAGCCGCCGCCTGCGACAATTCCGTGCGTGCGCCCTGTCCGCCTTCGACCTTGCCCGTCAGGACGGTGATCGAGCCGTCCTTGCCGAGATGAATGCGTGCGCCAAGATTCTTCGCGCCGCCCGCCCGGCTGCGCTGGCCGCTTTCCTGCGCGATGGCCGGAAGCGTGACGGCGAGGAGCAGCCCGGCGCCGAGCACTTTCACGAACGACCGTCGGCTCAAACCGAAATCATAATCCACACGCTCGACCAGTTCGTCGTAGTCGATCTCCTCCAAATCCGGCTGCGAGGCGATTGGACCGGCGGGCGCAGCGGTCTCCCTCTCTCCGCGATTTAGCGGGGAGAGGGTTGGGGAGAGGGGTTCGTCATGAAAATCCTGAATGCCGGAACAATCTGCCTCCTCACCCCGGTCCTCTCCTCCCTTGGGGGAGGCGAGGGAGGCGGTCTCGACGACTGGTCTAAAAACTTTGCTCGAGATAGTTGGCGACAATGTTTTTTTCATGCGCCCGCCTTTCCATTTTGCGCCACCGCCCGATGGATCGCCGTCTTATACTTTGCATAGCTGCAACAGCGGCAGATGTGTTTTTGCATCTGCGCCATCACTTCCGCTTCGGACGCCTTGGGGTTTTGTTTCACCGCCCCGACCACGCCCACGATCATGCCGGCTGTGCAATAACCGCATTGGAACGCGCCCTCCGCCAGAAACGCCGCCTGCACCGGATGCAGCTGGTCACCGCTTGCCAGCCCTTCAATCGTCACGATCACCGCCCTGGCCACGTCGCCGACGGACGTGATGCACGATGGCGTGCTTACGCCGTCAATCAGCACCGAGCACGCACGACATTGGCCCTCGCCGCAGCCGAACTTCGTCCCGGTCAGTTGCAGATCCTCGCGCAGGACTTCGAGCAGGGACCGGTCCGCGTCGGTGGTGACGGTCCGGGATTTTCCGTTCAGGGTGAAGCTGGTTTTGGTGTCCATAAACAGCGTATAAAATTTGGCGGTGTTGCGGGATTACAATGAACCTCATCGCGAACGGGTCAATGATAAATGTGTTCTATGCGGGTGCGGGATGCCGGGAGAGGGGCAAGCCAAGCGTGAACAGAAAAATTAGTGGAACGACCGTCCTCACCCCGGCCCTCTCCTTGGGGAGAGGAAACAGGTGAGGGAGGTCGTGAAACAAATTGATTGGCGCGGATGCGAAACGCTCAAGGAAAAACTCAAGTCGTATCTGCAAACCGGCGAGTGGAGTGAATGAATTTCTTGGGCGGTAACAAAGACCTGTTGCGTTCTTGTGAGACGCGGATCACCCTATAATGGTGAGCAAAGTAACGAAAACCTTTCTAACTATGATTGTTGATCCACAGGTAAGAAAATTCTGTGGTCCATTGTTCTTCACATCATCCTTCACTACGCCAAAAAATAACATTGATGGCAGCGGCAGTTTTGGTTTGGTTGTAATCGGAGACAAAAAATTATTGGTTACATGCTGGCACGTTTTGTATGCAGAACGGGATGGCTTCAAAGACAAGCACTCACAGAATCCTGCATTACGATTCGGGATCGGCTTCGGCGGCAAGCGTCCAGTCAGTTTGAGTTTTGATGAGTTAATGGGAAAAAAGGTTGATGACGAAAAGCGTTGTGACCTTGTAACGTTTGATGTTAGCGATGCTTTGGAATTGGTTGCTGCCGGCAATCTTGCATTTTTCGATATGAATGCGAAACCGCCGCCAAAAGTGCGCGTTGGCGACGTTCTCTATCTGATAGGATTTCCAGCCAAAGGTAGAATCGAGAACGAAACTTCAATTGGTTTTGCACGACAGCCAATTGGCGTTCAAGCTTCACAAGTAGGTGATTTCAATTTTTTCGCGCGCGTTATCAATTTGAAATTAGATGAAACCGATTATGCTGGAATCAGCGGTGCGCCTTGTTTCATCGTTAGTGAGGCAGCACCACTACCAAGACTTGTCGGCTTCGCAACCGGCTTTGCACCTAATCAAATGAATATGCTCCAATTTACTTATGCTAGACACATCGGGCGAGATGGCATAATTCGTTACTCGGCTTGATTATTTCTCCCGCTTCAACAGAAATTCCGCCAGTGCTTCGAGGGCGACGGCTTTGCCTTTGAAAATGTCCAGCGCGGCAAACGCCTTGGCCGTCAGTTGCGCCGCAATCTTCCGCGATTTCTCCAGACCCACGATGGCCGGATAGGTCGCCTTGGCCACGGCCACGTCTTTGCCCGCCGTCTTGCCGAGCTGTTCGCTGGTCTGCGTCACGTCCAGGATGTCGTCAATCACCTGGAACGCGAGACCCACGTGGTAGCCGAAGTCGGTGAGGGCGGCGAGCTGCGCGGGCGTGCAGTTGGCGCTCATGCCGCCGAGCCGCACGGAACAGCAGAGCAGGGCGGAGGTCTTGCGCTCATGGATGTAGCGGAGTTCGGCGACGGAAAGTTTTTTGCCTTCGCCTTCCAAATCCGCCACCTGCCCGGCGACGAGTTGCAGCGAACCGGACGCCTTGGCGATCTCCAGAATCAAATCACGATGCGAGTAGCGGGGCCAGCCTTTGGCCTGCGTGGCGATCTCAAACGCCTGCGTCAACAGCGCGTCGCCCGCCAGCACGGCGATGCCTTCGCCGAAAACTTTGTGGTTGGTCGGCTTGCCGCGGCGGAAATCGTCGTTGTCCATCGCCGGCAGATCGTCGTGAATGAGCGAATAGGTGTGGATGCACTCGACGGCGCAGGCGAGGGGCATGGCGGCGGCATCGGTGCCGCCGCAAGCCTCGGCGGCGGCCAGCAGAACCGCCGGGCGCATCCGCTTGCCGCCGGCGAAGAGCGAGTAACGCATGGCCTTGTGGATGGTGGCGGGCTTGGTCTTCTCGGATGGGAGAAATTTGTCGAGCGCGGCGTTGACGGCGTCGGTGCGGGTGGCAAGAAATTGGTTCAGGTTGAACGATGATTTTTTGGCGGCCATAAAATGATGGGCAGAAAATGCCGGAAAGCCGCGCCAGTTTGAAGGTTTTATTTACGTCAGCACTGCTTCCGGCGGCCGCTAACCGCCGGTGTTTGCCGGCCGCCGTCCCCCGGTGTTCCCAGAGCGCCGCTACCAGGCCAAGTTTGAAGGGAATTATTTGATTGCCTTCAAGCGCGCGGTGCGTATCCTGTGCAACTCGATTTGAGCTGATTGATATAACCATGAACGCTGAACTTTGCAAAAGAGCCAACGAAAAGGTTGGCAACCCGAATGTCCTCGTGAACATCGTGTCGCGCCGCGTGCGCCAGTTGAACTCCGGCGGCGGCGGCATGAGCCGTCCCCTGATTGACAACGTGGGCAACCTGGGCGCGGCGGACATCGCCCTGCGCGAAATCCTGGAAGACAAGATCGGCTGGGACATGCCCGAAATCGTCGCCTTGGTCCGTCCGGTGGGCAAGAAGCGCAAGAAGCGGTAAACGCGGTTCCTAAACTTTACGAAAGCCGGAGGAATTTTTTCCTCCGGCTTTTTCATTTTTCTGAAATAGAGATTGGGCGCTTTTTTAAAATACGGAGCGCGGCCGTCCTCGGCCGCAGCAATGGCTTGAAGTCGACAGCTCTCGCAATTTCCCGTCGGTTTGGCCCTTGCGACATTGCTGCGCCCGGGGACGGGCGCACTCCGCCCATATTTGAAACACGCCTTGGAACCACGAAATACACGAACCACACGAAATCAACATCGTTAAGACACTTGCCTTGCCGGAATTTCCTTTCGTGTTTTTAGTGTGTTTCGCGGTTTCATCCTTTAAAATCCCGCCATGGCCGACATCGTGACCAATCATAAAGCCCGGCGCGATTACCACATCCTCGAAACCTTCGAGGCGGGCATCGTGCTGCACGGCACGGAGGTCAAGTCGCTGCGCGCGGGCAAGGGCCAAATCGCCGACGCCTTTGCGCGCATCGAAAAAAACGAGGCCTGGATTTACAACGTCCACATTGATGAATACTCGCACGGCAACCTGCAGAACCATGCGCCCAAGGCGCCGCGCAAGCTGCTCCTGCACAAATCGGAGATCCGCAAACTGTTTGAACTCGGCTCGGTCAAGGGCAACACGATCGTGCCGCTGTCCTTCTATTGGAAGAACGGGAAGGTGAAAGTCGCGCTCGGTGTGGGCAAGGGCAAGGTGGAGTTCGATCGGCGCGATGACATCAAGAAGCGCGAGTCCGACCGCGAACTCAAACGCGCGACGATGCATTGGAAGAAGGGGAAGTGAAAGCGAGGATGGAATATGGAGGATGGCGAATCATCAACTCAACCCGCGTCTCCCAAAATGAAATCCACGGAACGTTTTTCAAAACCTCGTAGGAGCCGAGGTGACGAGGCTCAAACCAAAAGCAATTCAAAGACTCCTCACGTCGCCTCCTACATTCCGAAACAAATCCAAAGGTTTGTTTCGCTCGCGTTTGCCGGCTTGCTGGCGGTGACGCCTTTTTGCTTCGCCGGAGAAACCAATTCCATTTCTGCCGCCTCCGCCACGACCAACCGTCCGGCAAGTTGGGCGCGACCACTGACGCTGCCGGGGCTCACCAATTTTTATCAGGTCACCACCAATCTGTATCGCGGCGCGCAGCCGACGGCGGCAGGCATGGCGCAATTGAAAGCGATGGGCATCAAGACCGTCATCAACCTGCGCTCGTTTCATTCGGACAAGGATGAAGTGGCGGGCACGGGTTTGAAGAGTGTGCGCTTTGAGATGAAGCCCTGGCACGCGGAGAAGGAAGATGTGGTCGGCTTTTTGAAAGTGGTCGCGGACACCAACAACCTGCCAGTGTTTGTCCATTGCCAGCGCGGCGCGGACCGCACCGGCATGATGTGCGCCATGTATCGCATCGTGGTCTGCGGTTGGACGAAGCCGGAAGCCATCGAGGAAATGAGACAGGGCGGCTATCATTTCAGCCCGGTCTGGAAAAACCTCGTGACGTTCATCGAGCAGGCCGACGTGGTGGAAATCAAACGGCGCGTCGGGCTGACGGGGAAATGAGCGCGAAGATCGAAGGTGGAAACAGAAAGAGGATGACGCTTGCACGCCATCCTCCATTCTTCAATTCTCGATTCTCGTTTGGCTTAAGCCTTCTTGGCCTCGTCGCCTTTTTTCCAGGTGCGCCGGGGCGCCTTGGTGATGAGACCCTTCTTGAGGGCGCTGGCGGAGACGCGGACGTAGCGGACTTCGCCGCTGGGCAACAACGCCTTCACCCGCTGCAAATTCACATGGAACTTGCGCTTGGTGATCGCGGTGATGTGCGTGCCGATACCGCCGCTCTTCTTCGATTTACCACTGCGCCAGATGATGCTGCCTTTCATCGGGCGTTTGCCGGTCAATTCACAGATTCTTGCCATAAAATTTCTTTCGTAAAAGGCCGCATAGACTATCCGTCGTGCGCCATGATGCAAGCATTATTTCCGCAAATTTGCGTGCCTTTGACCGTCGCCAATCGTATCTTCGCACCTCTTTTATGGCTACCATCAAACCCTTTCCCGCCCTGCGACCCAAACCCGAACTTGCCGCCCAAATCTGCGAGCTGCCCTACGACGTCATGTCCTCGGACGAAGCGCGCCAGATGGCGGCGGGCAATCCGTTGAGTTTCCTGCATGTCAGCAAGCCGGAGATTGATCTGCCGCCGGGCACGGATCTGTATTCGGCGGAGGTTTACGCGAAGGGCAAAGAGAATTTCCGCAAGCTGATCGCCGACGGCTCGCTTAAGCAGGATGCGCAGCCGGCCTTTTATCTCTACCGGCAAATCATGAGCAGCCATGCGCAGGTCGGCCTCGTAGCGGCGGCGAGCTGCGCGGAATACTTGAGTGGCATCATCAAGAAACACGAGTTCACGCGCCCGGACAAGGAAGACGACCGTGTGCGCCACATCGAGGCCTTGGATTCCCAGACCGGCCCGGTGTTCCTGACCTATCGCGCCAGCGCGGCGTTCGATGAATTTGTCGCCAAGAAAAGCGCCGAAACTCCCGCCGTGGATTTCACCGGCAAGGACGGGGTGCGGCACACGTCGTGGACAGTGGCGGATGCTGAAGGCATCGGCTTCATTGAGGCGCAGTTCGCGCAGATTCCGGCGCTGTATATCGCCGACGGGCATCATCGCAGCGCGGCGGCGGCGCGGGTGTTTCAATCACGCCAGGGCGCAGGCCATAGCGGGCAATTCCTCACCGTCATTTTTCCGCACAACCAGATGCAGATTCTGCCCTACAATCGGGTGCTGAAAGATTTGAACGGCCTCGCGCCCGCCGAACTGCTGAAGAAGCTGGAGGAGGTCTTCAACATCGTCCGCCTTGGCAGCGCCACACCGACGCGCAAGCACGAGCTGGGACTATACATGAATCACCGCTGGCACACGCTGACGCTCAAGCCCAAGCTGACCGCCAGCAAGGACCCGATCGAACAACTCGACGTGACGCTGCTGCAAAAGCAGGTTCTCGCGCCGCTGTTCGGCATCGACGATCCGCGCACGAGCAAGCAGATCAATTTTGTGGGCGGCATCCGCGGCACGGCGGAACTGGAGAAACTCGTGAACAGCGGCGAATACGCCTGCGCCTTCAGCATGTTCCCGACGAGCATCGAGGATTTGATGACCATTGCCGACGCGGGCGGCATCATGCCGCCGAAGAGCACGTGGTTTGAGCCCAAGCTGCGCGACGCCATGTTTTGTCATATGATCTGAAGCGGATGGATGGATTGGTGGATGAATGGATTATTGGGCAGACGTGGGAAGTCCATTTATCCACTAATCCAAACATCCATCAATCCGTTTCGGTTTTCTTTCGTGTGTTTCGTGTGTTTCGTGGTTAATAATTCCGCGTGTCAACCGCCCGCCTGCAACGCAGTCTCCGCGCCACGTTCCTCGGCCTCGCCGTGAACGTCGCGCTGACCGTGGTGAAATTTCTCGCGGGCGTGTTCGGTCATTCGCAGGCGCTCATTGCCGACGCGGTGGAATCGCTCGCGGACATCTTCAGTTCCATCATCGTCTGGCGCGGGTTGGTCGTGGCGGAAACGCCGCCGGACGACGACCATCCTTACGGCCATGGCAAGGCGGAACCGCTCGCCGCCGCCATCGTTTCCGCGATGCTGCTGCTTGCGGCGGGATTGATCGCCTTTCATTCGCTCGCCGGCATCACCGAGCCGCGCGTCGCCCCCTCGGCTTGGACATTGATCCTGCTGATCGTCGTGATCGCGGTGAAGGAAATGTTGTTCCGCTTTGTGCTGCGCGAGTCGGAGACGGTGGCCAGCTCCGCCGTGGAAACCGACGCCTGGCACCATCGCAGCGACGCCATCACCTCGGCGGCGGCGTTCGTCGGCATCGGGGTGGCGTTGATCGGCGGTCCGGGCTACGAACACGCGGACAGCTGGGCCGCGCTCGCGGCGGCGTGCGTCATCGCGTTCAACGGCTGGCGGCTGTTGAGGCCGGCCTTCAATGAACTGATGGACCGCGCGCCCGACCGCGAACTGATCGAACAGATCCGCGTCATCGCCAAGGCCATCCCCGGCGTGGATGACATTGACAAATGCCACGTCCGCAAGATGGGCTACCAGTTCTTTGTGGACATCCATGTGGTCGTGGATCCGCAAATGACCGTGGAAAATTCGCACCGCATCGGCCACGACGTGAAGGACAAGTTGCGCGAACAGGTTCCTTCGGTCCGCGACGTGCTGGTCCACATCGAGCCGCTGAAAGCCGCCACGCAGCGCAAGAATGCTTGAACGCGGCTTGACGCCGCCGCGCAGAAGTTTATTTTCGGCGCATGAGAAAGATTTCATTATTGATTTTCCTGCTGGCTTTTACGGTTTGCGCGGCGCGCGGGCAGGACGCCGCCACCCAGGAGCAGATCGGCAAATTGTCCGGCCAGATCCAGGACATGCTCGAGGCGCAGGCCGCGCAGGCCAAACGCATCAACGCGCTGGAAAAGGAGATCAGCGACCTGCGTGACAAGCTGAACCAACCGGCGGTGAACGACAGCGCGAGCGCCGACGACCTGAAAAAACTGGCGGAGAAGGTGCAGGAGATTGACAAGAAGCGCCAGGCGGACAACGAACAGATCCTGAAGGCCATCGAGAAGATCGGCAAAGCCGGCGGCAGTTCCGCCCGCAAACCGCCGGCGGTCGCAAATGATACTCCCGCTCCGACTCTTCCTCCCGGCACCAAGCAGAAGGGCTATGATTACGAAGTCCATGCAGGCGACACCTTGTCGGCGATCGCCAAGGCGTATCGCGACCAGGGCGTCAAGGTGACGACGGAACAGATTCTGGCGGCGAATCCGGGTTTGAATCCGAATGCGTTGTATGTCGGGAAAAAGATCTTCATTCCCGACCCGAACGCGAAGTGAGCGGCACGGGGCGGATTAACGCAGAGGCGCAGAGGCCGCAAAAATCCGCAGAGTGGGGAAAGGAATTCTTGGCCGATTAATAACTCTGCGCCTCTCCGCGTCCTCTGCGCCTGTGCGTTTATTTCATCAGGAAAATAAAAATCACCACGGCCAGGGCGATGCGATACCAGCCGAAGGCGTTGAAGGTGTGTGATTGCACATAGCGCAGCAGCCATTTCACGGCGATGAAGGAGACGCCGGCAGCCACGATAGTGGCGAGCAGCAGCATCCCCCAGTTCTCATGCGGTGCCAGCGGGCTTGGATGATGGAGCGCCTTGAAAATTTTCCAGCCGCCCGCCGCGAGCATCGTGGGGATGCCAACGAGAAAGGAAAATTCCGTGGCCGCCGGTCGGGCGAGTCCGAGCAACAGACACATCAGAATGGTCGTTCCCGAACGCGACGAGCCGGGAAACACCGCCGCCACCAGCTGGCTGAGCCCGACGGCCAGGGCGATGCTCCACGTGATCTGGTTGCTTAATTTTTTCCCGCGCAAAAAGAATTCGATGGCGAGGAAGGCCAGGCCGCCGAGAAGCAGGGCCCACGCGACGGGCGCGAGTTCATCCGGCAGTTTGATGCCTTTTTTATCAATGGCAAAACCGCCGATGCAGGTGATGGCGAAGGCGGCGAAAATCTTCAGCAGGTAATCCTGGGTCTCCTGGTAGCGCAGTTCAAAAACGAACTTGTAAATCCGTTGCGGGAAGAGCGGCAGGACGGCGATGACCGCACCGCACTGGATGACCACATTGAAGAGGTCGCTCTGGCGTGGCAGCCAATGCTCCGCGATGAGCAAATGGCCGGTGGAGGAAACGGGGATGAATTCGGTGATCCCTTCAATCAGACCCAAGATGATGGCGACTATCCAGTCAGGCATAAATCATTTGGGCTGAAACCGGGGCGCTGGGCAAGCAATAAAACCGCGGCGCGACCCGGTTTCACTTCTTTTTTCCCCAGAACGCCTTGGGTCCCTCGATACGTTGTTTCACCTTGAGCTGGCCGAGGATCGAGTGCCAGCCGATGTAGATCCGGTGCCACTGGTTTTCGGCGTTGCGCACGGCGCTTTCGTTGATCTCGCTCAGATAGCGTAGTGACGGGGAGTTGCCGATGAGGTCGAGGATTTCTTCGCGTGAGGGCGAGGTGGCTTCGACGGAGGCGAAAATCAGTTCCAGCTCCTGCGCGATGATGCTCTTGAGCTCGAGAAAATGGTTCTCTTCCGCCGGGCCGAACTTTTTGGTGCGGGCAATGTTGATGAAATGATTGAATTGTTTCCAGCACTCGATGTGGGTCTCGATCTGGGTGACCAGCTGGTTAAGTTCGTTGGAAGTCATAAGCGTGTTAGTGTTGCATGTTGGAACGACGGGTCTGCGGATGAAGGAAGATGATGGCGCCGCCGCGCAGCTCACGGGCGGTGATGCGGAGACTGCCGAAATTGAGGCTGAGCTCGGCGAGCGTCATTTGCGCGGCCCGGGCTTCCATGAACAACGCCTGGACGCCGTGGCCGATCTCGTCCAGCAAAGGCTTGGGATACGCGGAAGACACCGTGGTGGTGACGACGCGCCCGTGGCGGTCCACCGTCATGCTGCCGGACGGAAGCTGCTGGACGCCGGCGCTCGACCCGAACCGTTTCAGAACTTTTTTCAGGAATCCCATGAGGCGGTGAGCTTTTTGGATTGTTCGAGCACCTGGCCGGCCACGGCGTCTGGCGGCCAGCCGACCAGAAAGGTTTTTTCGCCGTCGGGCAGGAGCACATACTGTTTGTCCAGATTGGAACCGGTAATGTGCGAAAGCGGGCCGGCTTCAAGCTTGTCGCTCATCCTTTTGGAGATCTTCGCCGCGAGCCGGGTCCAGCCGGCCAGTCGCTCGGTGGCCTGGGTGCCCAGCGCCTCCGGCTCGCCCAATCCCTCGGGGGGAACGGCGACGACAAATTCCGCGCCTTCGCCCGTGAGCAGGGAGAGTTTCCAGATGGTCTTGCGGTGGCTGGCGTCCAGGAACTGGGTTTCGCTGGAAGGATTCGCATTTTCATCCATCGTCTGCGCAGATTCGAGGAGCAGGGCGTTGATGGAACTGGTGATGGTGCGCGGGCGATCCGGCTCGGGCGGCAGATTTTCAAACGTGCCGGATTTCCAGGCCAGAATCCGGCGGAAGGCCACCTCGCCGCGCGCCCCTTCGGCCTCGGCGTCAATCAATTCGCCGTCCCGCAGCCAGATCTTGGCCACCAGCGGTCCGCGGGTGATGCGCAGGACGGTGGAATTCCGCGAGAGGCATTCCATCTGAACAATGTCAATGAGGCTTTTGCTCTGGATGCCGCGAAAGCCGCCGTCCTCGTCGCGGCCCAGGAGCGATTCCAGACATTCCATGAACATTTTGGAATTGCCCTGCATGTCGTTCTTGAGCCAGAACTGGTCCACGCCCAGCGCGTAGGCGCGCGAACGGAATTCCTCATCCTCCAGCCCGCTCAACACCACCGTGCGCAATTGGGGGAAACGACGGCGGACGATGGCGAGCACCTGCAACCCGTCCATGCGCGGCATCTTTAAATCGCAGATCAGCAGCCGGAACGGTTCGGATTCCAGCATCGCCAGGGCGCGGGCGCTCGACGTGGTCGTGCGGACGTCCGGACTGCTCGGCAGTTGCGTGAAGCTGTCACGACACACCTCAAGCCAGTCGGCGTCGTCGTCCAAAACCAGAATTTTATGAGGCGCGTCCATAGCGTTGAGGTTAACGGCTACTGCCGAATTCAGGTAAATACAAGCGCGAAAACATATTTCCAGACCAATAGCAATCGCTGTTCCCAACGCAAAACGGGGTGATAATAAAGTTTTATCCCTCAATCTGGACAGACGCGCCGCCCGCCAGTCCCATGATGGGACAAGTCTCGCTGTCATACACATGAAAATAAAAGTTCTCCGGTTGAATCCAATGTAAAATCCTCCGTGGCGCGGTATCTGCTAAATCCCCACAGACCGGTCAAAGCGGACTGGTCAGAAAACTGACATGAGTGTTGTAAAAATTAAGTTCGCGGGGATGCTCCGGGGTCTGTTGCGTCGTTTCGATGGCGAGAAACCGGTCGCACCAAAAACATCACGCCAGCTTCCGGCGGTGCCGCCGCCCGCTCCGGTGCGGCCGTCGCAGCCGCCCAAACCCGATTACGCCACTCCGCCCGCTGCTCCCGCCCCGTCGGCGACGTTCGCCCAGCCCGCCCCGGCCCCTCAGGCCGGAACTGGTGAAATCCTTTTGCCGGTGTCCCAGATCCTGATGACGTTGCCACTCGACTTGCGCGCCAAAATCGTGGGCACAGACACGACGGGCCTGATGATCGCAGTGCCGGTGGACCAGGTGCTGGCGCAGCTGGCGACCGGATCGGTCAAAATTACTTTTGGCGAGTTGCGCCGGCTTGCGCCGGGTGTGTTTGCCAGTTTTGGCGGCGATTGCGATGCCAAGCCGGTGACGCTGCCGCTGAACCTGGTTCTCGCGCAACTCAGTCCGGCATTGCTGTCCCGCCGGGCCGCGCAAAAAAAATCGGTCGAACTTTCCGCCGAGATCACCAGCCCGTTCAACGCCGGCGGGCAGGGGCTGACCATTGCCACCGACAAGATGAAATCGCCGCCGGCCACGCCTCCGTCGGCCGCACCCATTCCGTTGTCGCGGCTGGCGCCAGCGCCCGAAGCGCCGGCTCCTGCACCGCACGCCACGCAACCGCCGCCGGGATTTACACCGCGCTGGAACCTGCCAGCCACCAATGGCAACGGTAACGGCCATGCCAAGGGTGCGCCCCATGCACCAGTGCTTTCAGCTGCGCCTGTTCCGCCTGCAACCGCCTCACCCATTCCTCCGGTGGCGGCTTTGCCGGAGCAGTCGCAGCCGACGATTTCCGTGCCGCTGGGTTCGTTGTCCGAAAGCTGGCCGGAGGCGCTGCGAAACGAAATCGAACTGCTGGACCTGACGGGTGCCCAGATCGCCCTCCCGCTCCATCTGGTCGAGCCGGCGCTCAAACGGGGTCGCGTGATTTTCTCCTGGCGCTGCATGCGTCCGTGGATCAAGTCGGCGGCGGTGGCCGTCTCCAGCCATGATGACCTTGAACTGGAATTACCCCTGAAAGTGCTCGCGCCGCTGTTCTTCACCCGGAAAAACGGCCCGGCAAATGCCCAAAAGAAAGCCGTCGTCTCAGAGGAGATTCCGAACCTCTTCTTCGGATTCCCGCAACCGGCCGCCGCCCCGGTGCAACCCGCACCGTCCGCGCCATTGCCGGCAACCCCGGCGCTTCCGGTGCCGCCCGCTCAGTCTCTCCCGGTGCCGCACATCCCGTCGGCTTCGCTTCCGTCCATGCCGGCGCCGGTGATGGCCGCCTCGCCGCTGCCGGAGACCAATTTCTTCACACGCGCCAACCAGCCGCAGACGTCGGATTCGGAATTCAGGCGCAAGGGCGGCACGGATTTTCTGTCGCGCGTCGCCACGCCGAACGAAATCGTCGCCCGGGCGATGGCGATGCCGGGTGTGGCCGGGGTGGTCATTGCGCTGCCCGACGGGCTGAAAGTCGCCAGCCAGATTCCCCCGGATTTGAACGGCGACACGCTGGCGGCCTTCCTCCCGCAGATTTTTGCGCGGGTGAACCAGTGCTCGCGCGAACTGCGCATGGGCGACATGAACAACTTGAGTTTCACCGTCGGCAACGTGCCGTGGAAGATTTTCCGGGTGAACGCCGTTTATTTCGCGGCATTCGGGCGGGCGAATGAAAGCCTGCCGAGTTCGCAGCTGGCCGCATTGGCCGTGTCACTCGACCGCAAGAAAGCATAACATTATGGCCATCATCAACCAAGCGACCAAGGAACTGCAGGTCAAGATCGTCTATTACGGCCCGGCAATGGGCGGCAAGACCACGAATCTGGTGCAGGTCCACGACCACGTCCAGACCAACGCGGGCAACAAGGGCAAGCTCGTCTCGCTCGCGACGAGTTCAGATCGCACGCTGTTCTTCGACTTTCTGCCGATCGAGGCGATGACCATCAAGGGTTTCAAGACCAAGTTCCAGCTTTACACCGTGCCCGGCCAGGTGATCTACAACACCACGCGGCAACTGGTGTTGCGGGGCGTGGATGGCATCGTGTTCGTGGCTGATTCACAATACGAAAAGATGCCGGAAAACGTCGAGGCGTTTCAAAACCTGATGGACAACTTGAAGACGCTCAAGCTCGACATCGGCGAGATCCCCTACGTGCTCCAATACAACAAGCGTGATCTGCCGAATGTCGCGCCGGTCGAATACATGGATTATCTGCTCAACAACCGCGACGTGCAGGTGCCGTCGTTCACCGGGACGGCGCATAAATGCGAAGGCGTGTTCGAGACCCTGAACATGATCACCCGCATGCTGCTCCAGAAATACATCAATCAAAACGTTCCCCAATACGCATGACATGGCTACTCTGCCACAACTCATCGAAGACGATATCCAGCGGCTCGACGAAGCGCTCCGCGAGTTCCTCATCTCGGCGGATGCCACGGCGGCGCTGGTCATCGACAAGGGCGGCTTTCTCATCACGCATCAAGGCGACTCGAGTGACCTCGACCTGACCACCATCGCCGCGCTGTCCTCCGGCGCGTTCATGGCCAACCAGACCATCGCCGGCCTGGTGAACGAGACGAATTTCAACAGCATTTACCAGCAGGGGGAAAAGTTCAGCCTCTTCGTCATCAACATTGACGACAACTGCATGCTCGTCGTGATCTTCAAGTCCCAGACCGGAGTCGGCGTCGTGAAATATTTTGCCGGCCCCGCCGTCAAACGCATCGCGTGCCAGCTCGCCATCGCCCACGATCGCGCGCCCGGCATGGGTCTCGACCTGTCCGTCCTGAATGTTGCCGACACGTCGCAATTATTCCGCAAGAACGAGGCGTGACCTGCCTCCCGCACTCCTGATCCCGGTTGGAACTTCTCCTTCGATTTGACGATCGGGATCAGGAGAACTCCACCATCATAGGCCGCTGTGGCTGCCATCGCAGAACGGCATGGTCTTGGAATGTTTGCAGGCGCACCACGCCACGGTTTTGGCTTCCGTGATTTCCGTCTTCAACGGTCCGAAGCCCGTGCCTTTGTGCGAGCCGTCGCAGAACGGCTGCGATTTGGACCGGCCGCAGGCGCACCACCAATAGGTGCCGGGTTCGACTTTTTGGACGATGGGGGATTTTTGGAAGATTGTTGGTTCACTCATCTGACCTTTGTAATCCCGGCGGGAATTTAAGCAAACATAAATCGAGACTCCTGCACGATGGGCGTAGCGGCTTTCGGCAGAAAGCCGGATAATTTCATTTCCTGAACAGATGCGGCGGTCTGCCGACGCGCCGTTACGCTGAATTCTTCAATTTGATCCAATTATTTCCAGACGCCGAGCGCCACGAGTTCCTGCGTCGCGGTCTGCCCCCAATCATGCCGGTTTGCCTTCGGACTGGCCGGACTCGGATGCAGAATCTGGCCGACCCGGATTTTTTTGCCCGCCACCACCAGCTCACCGCGCTCCCGGGCGAACGCACCGATGCCGATCAACCATTCCGGTTCGAGGATCTCCAGCACCCGCTGCAGATGTTCGTCGCAGACGGCAAATAATTTTTCGCGCTCGGTCTTGGGTAGTTTGTTCGGCGTGAGGTTCGCCCCGCTGGCCGCCAGGAAGGCGAGTGGACAGTAATTGGCCACAAAATGTCCGGCGAAGGATTTTTCCGGCGAACCAAACCGGTCCGCGAACAGTTTCCAGAAACGCCGGCCGCTCACTTCCGAGCGCGGACAATCAAAACCGAGGATGGGGCGTTTGGGATGTTCCGCAGCGGGCTTGCCGATGGTGGCGCGAATCCTCATCCAATCCCGCGCCGCCGCGATTTCGCCGAATGGAATTCCGATCTGCGCCATGCCGAACGGGCCCGGGTTCATGCCCAAAAAGACGACGCGCTTCCGGCTGTCGCCAAACCGGCGCAGATACTCCTCATGCGCCGGCCAGGCGTAGGTGAGCGGATTGTAAACGTGCGCGACCGGTGACGCGAACTTCAGCCGCTCCACTTGTCTGGAAAGTTCCCGTGCGACGGCGGTGAGGTGTTTGCTGGTTTTCAATATTTCAAGCAGTTTGATTTAAAGACGGGAACAATAGGGCGGGGAAAAATTGAAGACAAGAATGGTTTGAATGATCCGCCTTCACCTGACCTGACCCAAAGGCTGGACACTTCATAAGTAGAGTTCTGCCATTGGTTTGATGTTTAGTTCGGTGGTTCTGGACGGAGGGAGGGCGAAGCCCGACCAGAGGCCAGAACCAGCGATGGCGCGACCGCCAAACTCCGCCGGCGTCTGATGCTGGCCATAAAACCAAGAATAGACACAGCGGGCATGACGAAGTGCTTGCGAAATCTTGATGACCGTTTCATGAATAACCGGGCTGGGCGTTCAAATTGTTCCCGCGATTTACGCTAATCTTCACTTTTTCAACAACTTGCAGGCTCAGGAAGGTTGCGGCGGAATGGAGGCGATAAAACGGACCAGAATGATGTAACCGGCCACAATCTCCAGCGTCTGCCCCTATGTAGTCACAACAAACAACAACCAAATTATAGTTCTGTTAGATATGAAAAAATTGCTAGTTGCTGCCGTCGCCCTGTTTTGCGCCACCGCCATCGTCGTTCAGGCCCAGGACGCCGCTCCCAAGAAAGAAAAGAAGTCAATGACTCCCGAACAAAAGCAGGTCATGACCGATATGCTGGCGAAATATGACACCAACAAGGACGGCAAGCTGGACAAGACCGAGCGCGCCGCCATGACGCAGGAAGACAAGGACAAGATGACCAAGGCCGGTCTGGGCGCGAAGAAGAAAGCTCCCGCCACTCCGGCTGCCGACGCTCCCAAGGCTGATGCTGCCAAGTAGTTCGATTCACTTGCTTTACCCACCACGCTCCACTGTCTTCAGTGGGGCGTTTTTCATTTTTGGAAGGACGATGTTTCGCTCCGCCGGAGCCGTTTCTGGACTTGGTTTTGAATGGCAGCCCGGCGATGTCCCGCCACCGAGGCTTGCCCGGTCGATTACCGGCGATGAAATTAAAACAATTCCCAGTCACGCTCGACGTGCGAATGCAAGAACCTGGCCGTTCACCCAAATTTCCGCGTTGTTTCAAAGCAGCCATCAACGCAAGGGCGGCTTCAAATTTTGCGACCGTGTCGTCCTGCCGCAGGATGCGACGTTCCGCAATCATGTTAAATTTTGACACGAATCATAACATTGCTAGATTTTTATGGGCCGCCACATCATGGGCAGAGGCAATTGATTAGGCCGCATTCAAATGTCAGGCTTGTTTCAAATTGGAGATCAAAGTTTGAAAACCATCGGTTCGCCAAAGCGGTTTTGGTCGGTTGCCACCGTCCGGTGGCTGTTGTCGATTGTGCTGGTCGCCGTTGCGGTCGTCCTCGGAAGGCTGCTGGATTACTACTGGCAATCCACCCCGTTCACTTCGCTGTTTATTCTCGCTATTTTGATCAGCGCTTGGGTCGGCGGCTTCGGGCCGGGCTTGCTCGCGGTCACGCTTTCCGTTCTGGCCTTCGATTATTACTTCCTGCCCCCGATCTTTTCATTGGCGGTGGAATGGAGCGCCATGCCTCGTCTGATCTTCTTTGCGGTGTCAGCGTTGATGGTCGCGTTGCTGGCCGCCTCGCAAAGGAGCAGGACTGAATCCCTCCGGCGGACGCGGGATGATCTGGCCGCAACAGTTCAGGAACTGAAGACCCTCAACGAGGCATTGCATACGGAGAACGCCGAACGCAGGCGGGCAGAAGGGGCGCTGCGGCGAAGCGAAGGCTATTTATCCGAAGCCCAGCGACTAAGCCACGCAGGCAGCTTCGGCTGGCTAGTTTCCACCGGCGAACTTTTCTGGTCAGAGGAGACTTTTCAAATCTTCCAATACGACCGGGCAATGAAACCATCCGTCGAACGTGTTCTGCAACGGGTTCATCCGGAAGATCGGGATCTCGTGAAACAGACAATCGAACGCGCCTCGCAGGCTGGGACGGATTTTGATTTTGAACATCGCTTGCTGATGCCGGATGGCTCGGTCAAACATCTCCGCGTGGTGGCTCATGCCGAAAGAGATGCGTCGAACGAACTCGAGTTTGTCGGGGCGGTGATGGATGTCACGGTGGCGAAGAAGGCGACAGACAAGATTCGACTGATTATCAACACCGTGCCGGGACTGCTCTGGACGGCGCGGCCTGACGGTTGGGTGGACTTTCTCAACCAACGCTGGTTGGATTACACGGGAATGACCTTGGAACAGGGGCTGGGATGGGCTTGGCAACCGGGATATCATCCCGAAGATCTGGGGAACGTCTTAAGCAAATGGCGGGCCGCAGTGGCGGAAAGGAAGCCCTTGGAAGTGGAAGCCCGTCTCAGGAGATTCGATGGAGAATACCGGTGGTTCCTAAAACGCGCTTTCCCATTGCTTGACAACGTCGGACGGGTTCTTGGTTGGTATGGAGGCAACATTGATATTCACGATCTGAAGCGGGCTGAAGGGGCGCTGCGGCAGAACGAGACGCATTTGGCTGAGGCGCAAAGACTGAGTAAAACTGGCAGTTGGGTCTGGAATGTTAAGACCCGGGAGAATGTCTTCTGGTCCAGGGAGCATTATCGCATCTTTGGGTTCGATCCTGACACGGACAGCGGGCAATACGCGGTCGCGAGAGAACGGATTCACCCGGCTGACCTGCGTGCCTTTGATGAGAACCTTGATCGAGCCATCCAGGAACAAAGTGATTTTGAGATCCACTATCGGATCGTTCTTCCCGGCGGTGAAGTGAAGCATGTCCGTAGCCTCGGCCACCCCGTAGTGAACGAGACCGGCGAATTGATTGAATTCATCGGGACCACGATGGATGTGACCGAACGCAAGCGGGCGGAAGCGGCGTTACGACGGAGCGAAAATTACCTGACGGAAGCGCAGAGGCTCAGCCACACGGGTAGCTGGGCACGGAGCCTCGCCACCGGTGAGTTGACTTACTGTTCCGAAGAATGCTACCGCGTGTTGGGTTTTGAACCACACGATGGACTGCCGCAATTCGAAGCATTCTTGCGGCGCGTCCATCCCAATGATCAAGCCAAGGTCAGGGAAATAGCCGAGACAGCACGCCTTGAGAAGGCGGAATACGAGGTGGATTACCGAATCGTTCATCCCGGCGACCAGATAAGGGACATCCAAGCGGTAGGTCATCCCGTTTTCAATTCATCGGGCGATCTCGTTGAATTTGTCGGGACCGTGATTGACGTCACCGAACGGAAGCAGGCGGAAGCCGGCTTAAGGGAGCAGGCCAGCCTCCTCAATCTCACGCACGACTGCATTTTCGTGCGTGACATGAATAACGTCATCACCTACTGGAATCACGGCGCGGAGGAGTTCTACGGGTGGACGGCAGCGGAAACGGTCGGCAAGGTTACGACTCACCAACTGCTGCAGACCGTCTTCCCGGTGCCGCTTGATGAGATCAACCAAGAGTTGCTCCGAACCGGGCGCTGGGAAGGCGAGCTCATGCACATCAGGGCAGATGGAATCCAGGTGGCAGTGGCCAGCCGGTGGTCTTTGCGGCGTGATGAACACGGCCGGCCGGTGGCGATCCTCGAAACCAACAACGATATCACCGAACGGAAGCGCGCCGAAGCAGCGTTGCGCCAGGCGCAGGCGGATCTCGCTCACATGACCCGGCTGACGACCATGGGCGAACTGACCGCCTCCATCGCCCATGAGGTCAACCAGCCACTTACGGCCGTGGTCAACAACGCCAATGCCAGTATCAGCCTTCTGCCCACAGGCGCTCCCAACCTGGAAGAAGTTCGGGTGGCGCTGGCGGAGATCATTGACGATGCCAACCGCGCAAGTGACGTCATCACGCGGGTTCGGCAGTTGGCGAAGCGGGCGCCCGTTGAAAAGTCGCTGCTGGATTTGAGCGATGTCGTCCAGGAGGTTCTGGGGCTGGCTCGCTACGAGTTGGCGGCGCGCCGCATCACAATCCGTATCAACCTGTCCCAGGACTTGCCTGCCGTTTCAGGAGATCGCGTGCAACTCCAGCAGGTCTTGCTCAACCTGATCATCAATGGAATGGATGCGATGGATAAAGTCGAAGCATCCAAGCGTGTCCTCACTCTTTGCGGACGGCGCGCAACACGCGATGGCAGGTTTGAAGCCTGGCTCAGCATTAGCGATTCAGGTGTCGGGTTCAAACCCGAGGAAATGGACCGGCTCTTCGAAGCGTTCTACACCACGAAACCCCAAGGGATGGGAATGGGGCTGGCGATCAGCCACTCGATCATCGAAGCTCACGGCGGCCGGTTGTGGGCTGAGCCGAACCAGGGACCCGGTGCGACCTTTCAATTCAGCCTGCCGGCTGCAGGCGATGCAATCACATGACTGAGCTGGAGCTTGCACAAACCCACCGAACATGCAAAATTCCTCTTATGCTGACTATGCCCCAAACTATTTGCGGGAGTCGCGACAAGTTCTGCCGAACCGCTAACAGCCCTCAACTTGTGCCATTTCCCGCCCCGGGCGAGCTTGGACCAAAAGCCAGGATCACCCGCAAGCTGCGGGGGGGCATTCGGGCATGCTTGAAAATCAAACAATGGGGGGTTGGCACACGCTGACGGGACTTTTGGTAAGCGAGAACAACCGTTCCAAAACTGAAAGGAAGCCACCATGAACGCCATTAGTGCTGACAAGGAAGCTCCCATTCGCTTCGCCGGCTCGGAGCTGGGCGCGCATCGTCACATCTGCGGATTCTTCCGCAACCCCGATGAAGAGTATCATCTCCTGCTGCCGTATATCAAAGAAGGTTTTGAGCGCGGCGAAAAGGCCTTTCATATCGTTGATCCAGCGGAACGCCAGGCGCACTTGCGCAAGCTCGGGTTGGCGGGCATTGATGCGGCCGCGGTCCAGGAGAAAGGCCAGCTCGAACTGCAGGATTGGAACGAATTTTATTTCCCGGATGGACGCTTCGACGAGACGCGCACGATTGCCCAGTGGACTGCGGTGCTGGACGGCGCAGTGCAAAAGGGCTATCCGCGCACGCGGGTCATCGCGCATCTGGAATGGGCGCGCGACGATGCCGACGAGTTGCTCCAATACGAGTCGAATTTCAACCGGACACCCCGCAATCGTGATCCGGTGATCTGCATCTACGATCTTTCGAAGCATAGTGCGGCATTCATCATGGATATTATGCGCACGCACCCGATGATCATCATCGGGGGCATCTTCCAGATGAACCCGTTCTACGTGCCCCCCGACCAGTTTTTACAGGAGTTGCGCGGACGTCGAGTCGCCCTCGATGGATCGCCTTCAGCGGCGAATTGATGTGGCCAGTGAACCAAAAGACGGCACCGAACAGATCAGGCGGCTGCAAGGTTGTATCAATGACCTGATCAGCCTCCAGACGCTGCCTGCCATCTGGGACGGCCGGGAGTCAGGCAGTATTGTCAGCACATTGCTCGACGTGCTCGTAAGCATGCTGCGACTGGATTTCGTCTACGTGCGATTGAGTGATTCCATCAATGGTTCGCCAGTGGAGTCCCTCCAATTGGCGCAACGTCGCGCTCGTCCGCCGCAAGCCTCGGAGATCGGGCGTGCGCTCGACCGCTGCTTGACCAATGAATCTGCCAGCGCGCCTCTGGTCGTGCCGAATCCGGCGGGCGACGGCGAAGTTAACATCGCGCCTTTCCGGCTTGGACTTACGGATGAAATCGGCGTACTGGTCGCCGGCTCGAAGCGGGCTGATTTTCCGACGCCCACCGAAACTCTCTTGCTGCGGATGGCGGCGAATCAGGCGTTGGTCGCCTTGCAAGAAGCCCGCCGATTGCACGAGCAGGAGCGCGCCGCAGAGGAACTCGAACGTCGTGTCGCGGACCGGACTGCACAACTGACCGCCGTAAACGAAGCGTTGCGCGAGTCGGAGAAAAAGTATCGGACGCTGTTCGATTCAATTGACGAAGGGTTTTGCACCATCGAAGTGCTGTTCGCCGAAAACGATGATCCGGTTGATTACCGTTTCCTGGAAGTCAATCCGTCGTTTGAGAAGCAGACGGGGATTCAAAACGCCCGAGGCAGAAGAATGCGCGAGATTGCCCCGCATCACGAAGATCACTGGTTTGAAATTTACGGCCGAATAGCCCTGACGGGCGAACCCGTCCGCTTTGAAAACCAAGCGGCACAACTGCATCGTTGGTATGACGTTTATGCTTTCCGCGTCGGAGACCCGGGAGACAGAAAAGTGGCCATCCTTTTTAAGGATATCACCGAACAAAGGCAGTCTCAGGAAGCGATGCGCGCTGCGAAAGCTCGATTCGAGGGCATTCTTGCAATCGCCGAGGACGTGATTATCTCAGTGGATTCCAACCAGAACATCGTCTTGTTTAATCAAGGTGGTGAGAAAGTTTTTGGATATGCCGGAAGTGAAGTCCTCGGCAAACCGGTAAGTATCCTGCTGCCACAACGATTCGTTCATAACCATCGCGGACACATCGAAGAGTTCGCCAAATCTTTGGACGTCTCGCGCTCGATGGCTCAACGCCGCGAAGTATTCGGTCGTCGAAAAGATGGGAGTGAGTTCCCCGCCGAGGCCTCCATTTCTAAATTGGCTTTGGGCAACGAAGTGGTTTTCACTGTCATTCTTCGGGATATTACCCAGCGGAAAAAGGCCGAAGAGAAGCTGCGCGCGAGCGAGACGTATTTGGCGGAGGCGCAGAGACTGAGTCACACCGGCAGCTGGGCGTGGTCGGTCAAGACGAAGGAAAATCTCTACTGGTCTAGGGAGCACTATCGCATCTATGGATTCGATCCCGACACGGAGAGCGGCCAATACGGGCCCGCGCGAGAACGGATTCACCCGGCGGACTTGCGTGCCTTTGATGAGAACCTCGAGCGAGCCACCCAGAAACCAAGTGATTTTGAGATAGACTATCGGATCGTTCTTCCTGGTGGCGAGGTGAAGCACCTCCATACCCTCGGCCACCCGGTGTTGAACAACTCCGGCGAATTGGTTGACTACATTGGGACCACGATGGATGTGACCGAGCAGGTCAAGGCGAGAGCCGCCTTGGAGGAGGCGTTTGCGAAGCTCAAAAAATCCGAAGCCAGCCTGCGAATGATCATTGATACGATTCCCACATTGGCGTGGAGCGGCGAGGCGGACGGCTCGGTGGAATTCGTCAACCGGCGATGGAGTAATTATACCGGCATGACCATCGAACAGGCCCGGGGTTTGCGCTGGCAGGCGGCGATTCATCCTGAAGACATTGGCTGGATTGCGGACCAGTGGCGCATCATGACGGCTGCCGGCAAGCCCTCTGAATTGGAAGCCCGCCTGCGGCGTTACGACGGGCAGTTTCGCTGGTTTATACACCGCGCGGAACCTTTGATGGATGACCAAGGGAGGATTGTAAAATGGTATGGAACGAACACGGACATTGATGACCGCAAGCGCGCTGAAGAGGCCCTGCGGCGCAGCGAAGCTTATCTGGCGGAAGCGCAGAGGCTCAGCCACACGGGCAGCTGGGCACGGCGTTCCGCCATCGGCGAGACGTGGTATTGGTCCGAAGAATGCGCCCGCTTGATGGGTTATGAACCACAGGATGCACCGCCGTCATTTGAAACCTACTTGCAGCGCGTCCATCCGGATGATCAAGCCAGGTTCAGGGAAATAGTCGAGACCGCAGACCGTGAGAAGCTGGATTACGAGGTGGATTACCGGCTCATTCATCCCGGCGGCGAGATCAGGGACATCCACACCGTAGGCCATCCGGTTTTCAGTTCATCCGGCGATCTCGTTGAATTCGTCGGCACCGTGATGGACGTGACCGAACGGAAGCGCGCCGAAGCAGCGTTGCGCCGCGCGCAGGCGGAACTCACTCATATAACCCGCATCACCACCATGGGAGAACTGACCGCCTCCATCGCCCACGAGGTCAACCAGCCGCTCACGGCCGTGGTCAACAACGCCAATGCCAGTATCAGTCTTCTGCCGGAAGGTACCCCTAATCTTGAAGAAGTTCGGGTGGCGCTGGCGGAGATCATCGACGATGCCAACCGCGCAAGTGATGTCATCGCGCGGGTTCGGCAGTTGGCGAAACGGGCGCCCGTTGAAAAGTCGCTGCTGGATTTGAGCGATGTCGTCCAGGATGTTCTGGGGCTGGCTCGCTACGAGTTGGCGGCGCGCCACATCACAATCCGTATCAACCTGTCCCAGGACTTGCCTGCCGTTTCAGGAGATCGCGTGCAACTCCAGCAGGTCTTGCTCAACCTGATCATCAATGGAATGGATGCGATGGATAAAGTCGAAGCATCCAAGCGTGTCCTCACTCTTTGCGGACGGCGCGCAACACGCGATGGCAGGTTTGAAGCCTGGCTCAGCATTAGCGATTCAGGTGTCGGGTTCAAACCCGAGGAAATGGACCGGCTCTTCGAAGCGTTCTACACCACGAAACCCCAAGGGATGGGAATGGGGCTGGCGATCAGCCACTCGATCATCGAAGCTCACGGCGGCCGGTTGTGGGCTGAGCCGAACCAGGGACCCGGTGCGACCTTTCAATTCAGCCTGCCGGTTGCAGGCGATGCAATCACATGACTGAGCTGGAGCCCATCGTATTTATTGTTGATGATGATCCGTCGGTTCGTCGTTCCACCGAGCGTCTCATTCGTTCGGCCGGGCTGAAGGTCCAAACTTTTGCTTCCGCCCGGGAATTTCTGAAGCACCCGCGAATTGAGGGGCCGGCGTGCCTCGTGCTGGATGTTCGTATGCCGGGGTTGAGCGGCATGGATCTGCAACGCGAACTGATTCAAGCTGGCATCCGTATTCCAATTATTTTCATTACCGGACATGGCGACATCCCGATGTCGGTGCGGGCGATGAAAGCGGGCGCCATGGAATTCCTGACCAAGCCCTACCGCAGTCGCGCCCTGCTGGACGCCATCCACGCCGCCATCGAGCGGGACCGGTCCGCGCACCAAGAGCGGTCTGAGACCGGAGAATTGCGCCAGCGTTACGAACAGCTCACGCCGCGCGAGCGCGAAGTGTTGCCTCTCGTTGCCGCCGGACTGCTGAACAAACAAGTCGCCGGCGAACTCGCCACCACCGAGCGAACGATCAAATTTCATCGCGCCCACATCATGCAAAAAATGCGCGCCGAATCCCTCGCCGATCTGGTGCGGATGACAGAAAAGCTCGGCCTCTCCAGCCAGCGCTAATTGCCCCACCTGCACCAAAGGACGGCAGCCAGTCCCCTCACAAGGAAGAGCAGCCATGCTGAGAGCCGGTCTGAAAATGGTAGCGTCGGCCATCTTGGCTGACGTAGAGCCGTGGCTTCCAGCCCGGCGGAATCGGCATCGCCCCGCAGCAAACTCACTTGGAATAGGAACGCTGCCGGAACGCGAACGATTTTTCCGGGCGGCAAGATGCCGCCCTCTACGGCAGGCGCGACGCCCGCCGCTACTTTTCAGACAGGCTCTGAGGCGATTTATTGTGAACGCATGAATAGATATTCGTTGAGGGACGGTTATGAATACGCAGAAAAAAATAAACGGCCCAGAGTGAATCGGCGAGCCGTTCGGTGTCAACAAGGACGACGACGTCTCGGCAAGGCGGTCTGTATAAAAGGTGGGATTTTCGCTGAACGAAGCCATTGATTGCCGTGACACCGGTTTGTTTGGATGTCAACTCGTCGCAGAGTGACAGATTTCACAAACGCAATGCAGTCAGAATTCAACTGAATTAAACCACTCTAAAGGTTACTTGGACGATTTCACAATTTTGCTGCTCCAGCCAATGGCGTCTCCATCGGGAAGTCGAACCAATTGGTTTGAAGAGATATTCGACGCTGGCCGCCAAACTCCATCCAGGTGGAGAATGGTTGTTTTGCCCGCTTCGATGACTACCGGCACCGTCACTGGACCATAGGTGGATGATTCAGCCTCAACCTGGTAATGACCGGTGGGGATTTCAACTAATGTAGGCGACTCATCCATGTCACCGATGTGGTTAGGTACATATTTTACCTGTTTGCCGGCTTTATTATAAATGCCATACCCTTTGTGTGTGTAGTAAGGCTCACCATCACCAATATCGTGCTCCTCCGTGTCGCTAAATACCTGGATGTAGCCCGTGGTAATAAATGACTCGGCGCCGCGTGGTTCAGGGCCGACTGAATTCAGCGCGACCGGCGTGAAAGCACAGCCAGTCAATAGCGGAAGGGTCATCGCGCCGAGAACAACATGTTTGAATTTCATATTCGTTGAATTTGTTGATTATCTTTTAAATATTTTGACCGACCGGGTTTTAAACTGCAAAACGTCAGCGCCGTTGTCCTGCACTTGCAGCATGGCATGGCCGTAAGCACCGTGAATGCGACACGGATGGCACTTTTTTTGCCGCATGTATTTGGCAGGAGCAGGTTCAAGTCTCCACTCATAATTTGACCTGCAGCCGGCGAGCGCACCGTGTTCAACAGTTTGACGGTCAACATGCCGTCCGCCTTTTACCGGAGCGCCGGTGTTTTATTAATCATACTTTGCAAGACAGGCTTGACCTGCGCTTTCATCAGTATGTTTTGCATTGACTGTGCCAACTTCAAATCCACCTTGGCATAACCTTCAAGAAGTCACAGAAGCTCAACAAAGAAGCGATGACATGCGGATGTAGTAAATCACAGGCCAATCCTTTAATCGCAATGGAACGGGTCGGACATTCGACAGTGCGTCGAAGCTTCGCCACCTTTTCATGGTTAAACAAAATGAGATCGCCAGTCGTAATCAGATCTGGAGGGATCCGCAAACCGCGACCGTTGATCCTGATTGGCGATCAGCATCCAGCCGGTTTTAGATCAACGCCAGCCTGCCCCAAAGGACAGTGTCCCGTGCTGTCCCAAGGAACAGTAGAATTCCCATGCGGCAGTGATTATGGTGTCGGCGTGAATGAAAATCGGTTGAGGGACAGTTATGAATGAACAGAATAAAACAACATGGGAAGCACGGCTCGTTCAGCACCAGCTTGGCCGCGTGCTGTTGCACCTGGGCTGTCTGGCCTGCGACGGCAAATGGCGCTGGCACTGGGCCGGCACCTGCCGCGAACTCCACTCGCTCGCCCAACTGCGCCTGATTCCCTCAACGCGTAAAAGGATTTCATGAACACCGGTCAACTCCATCAAAACAAACCAGACGATCAAGAGCCAAACGGCAAGCCGCTCGTTTCCATCGTGGATGATGACGTCTCGGTGCGGAGATCGACCTGGAGGCTGCTCCGCAGTTCCGGCCTGCGGGCGGAGGCCTTCGCCTCGGCTGAAGAATTTCTCCAGTCGGGTCTTTTGGACGAGACGGCCTGCCTGCTGCTCGACGTGAGCATGCCGGGAATGAACGGACTGGCGTTGCAGCGTCGTTTGTCCGAAACCGGCCGGCAGATACCCATTGTTTTTCTCAGCGCCCGGGCCAGCGAGGACGAGGAGCGTCGCGCATTGCAGGCGGGCGCGGCGAAATTTTTACACAAACCGGCCAGTAAAGAAGTGTTGTTACAAGCAATCCGTTCCGCACTGGACGGAGGCACCAATTAACCAAGGAAAAGTTATGACCACTACAATGAATGAATTGACCGCTCCTGTTGCGAGGGAGTTGGATTGGCAGCAACCAGGCTTAACCCCGCTCAGTCCGGCAGCAGCCAAATTTTCCGCCGACGGCAATGCCTTCGGAAACTCGCACTCCAGCTCCCTGGCGATTGACCAGGACCTGCCCCGATTGCTTTACGAACTGGCGGTGCGCCTGCCAGTGCAACCGGACATTCAAGCCCTGTGCATCTGGCTCTATGAGCCGGCCGGACAGGCCATTCGTCTGCACGTGCTGATGGCCGATCTGCCCGTCAAGCTCAGGAGCGGCATGGGCATTCCCGTGGAAGATTCAATCGCCGGATGGGTCTGGCAGAGGCAGCAACCGCTTACGATCAACACCGGTTCCGACAGGCGTTTTCCAGAGTTTTCCCGCACCTTGTCGGAAGCCGGCATCAAGTCGTTTTGCGGTGTCCCTTTGATGATCGCCAGCCGCCGGATCGGCGTTTTGGGACTCGCCAGCATGAAACCGGACGCGTTCCGTCACTTCACGCTCCAGTTCATGCAGCGGAGTCATCAAACGGCGGCCAGCAACCCAGGCAACCATGGTGGCCTGCAAAGCCCGGCCAACTCGCATCGGGACCGCAACGGAGAAACCAAGTATCTCGAAGAGCAAGTCCGGCCTGAAGATACGTTTGAGGACATCATCGGTCGAAGCGCTTTGCTTCAGGCGGTGTTGGATCAGGTTAAAATCGTGGCTCCGACCAATTCAACAGTGCTCATCCTGGGTGAAACCGGGACGGGCAAGGAACTCATCGCCCGCGCCATTCACAATCAAAGTTCCCGCCGCGACAAGCCGTTTGTAAGAGTGAATTGCGCAGCGATTCCTTCCGGACTGCTTGAAAGTGAATTATTTGGTCACGAGCGGGGGGCGTTCACCGGGGCCATCGCGCGGAAGATCGGACGTTTCGAACTCGCGAACGGCGGCACGATATTCCTGGATGAGATCGGTGATATTCCTTCAGAATTGCAACCGAAGCTCCTGCGCGTGCTTCAAGAGCAGGAATTTGAACGGCTGGGCAGCACCCAGACCATGCGCGTGAACGTGCGCGTGGTGGCGGCCACGAGTCGCGACCTGCCGCAGATGGTCGCGAGCCGGGAGTTCAGGAGTGATCTCTATTATCGCCTGAACGTGTTCCCGGTGCGTCTCCCGGCACTGCGGGAACGCCCGGAAGACATCGCATTGCTCGTGCGCCACTTCGTGGATCTCTGCGCCCGGCGCATGAAGAAACAGGTTGAGCACATTCCCACCGAGGCGATGGAAAGTTTATTAAAACACCCGTGGCCGGGCAACGTGCGGGAGTTGCAAAATTTCATCGAGCGCGCGGTTATTCTCTCGCCGGGGAAGATTCTGCGCGCACCTTTAACCGAACTGAAGCCGTCGGCCGATACCCCGGATGCTTCCGGTCAAAGTGTCGCCGCCAAGCCTGCGACCTTGAAAGACGCCGAACGCGAACACATCCTTCAGGCGCTGGCGGAAACCAACTGGGTCGTCGGGGGGCCGAAAGGCGCCGCCGCCCGGCTCGGGTTGCAACGCACGACGCTTATTTCCAAGATGCAAAAGCTTGGCATCTCACGCGCTCAAGCTTGAAGGCCGACATCATCCATAAACACCAGCCATTCCCATTGGTTGTTTCGGGGCGCCTTTGAATTGACCCATGGCACAGGCAGAAAATAAAAAAAGGAAAACCGCATATGAACAAAATCACCACCAAAGACGGAACACAGATTTATTTCAACGACTGGGGCGCGGGGCAACCCGTCGTCTTCAGCCACGGCTGGCCGCTCAGCGCGGACGCCTTCGAGGACCAGATGTTTTTTCTCGCCTCGCACGGCTACCGCTGCATCGCCCACGACCGCCGCGGTCATGGCCGATCAAGCCAGCCCTGGAACGGCAACGACCTGGATACCTACGCCGATGACTTGGCGGAGCTCGTCGAAACGCTCGACCTGAAGGATGCGATTCATGTCGGCCACTCCACGGGCGGCGGCGAAGTCGTCCGTTACCTCGGACGCCACGGCTCGAAGCGTGTCGCCAAGGCGGTGTTGATTGGCGCGATCCCGCCGCTGATGCTCAAGACGGCGTCCAATCCCGGCGGCTTGCCGATCGAGGTGTTTGACGGAATCCGCGCCGGTGTCGCCGCCGACCGCTCGCAGTTCTTCAAGGATCTCACCCTGCCGTTCTACGGCTACAACCGGCCGGGCGCAAAGATTTCGGAAGGCGTGCGCGAATCATTCCGGCTGCAAGGGATGATGGCCGGTTTCCCCGCCGCCTATTTTTGCATCAAGGCATTTTCCGAAACCGACCTGACCGAGGACCTGAAGAACATCGACGTGGCGACGCTCATCCTGCACGGCGACGACGATCAGATCGTGCCAATCGCCGCCTCGGCCCTGCTCTCCGCGAAGCTGATCAAGAACGCGACGCTCAAGGTCTATCAGGGTGCGCCGCATGGCATGTGCGCGACGCTCAAGGATCAGGTCAACGCGGACCTTCTGGCGTTTATCAAGGCCTGAGGTGAGACGGTGATTCATATTCAAAAACCCTGCACACCCTATGACAATCATTATGAAATCGTCCGGTATTCTGCTCGCGCTGGCGTTGATCACATTCTGCATCGACAACTGCGGGGCGCAGGAACAGGTGCCGTCCACCCCGATCCGAGACGCCAGCGACAACCCAAAACTGGATTCGGAGATTGTTGATGCGTTCAATAAGCGTTATGGCATGCATCCGGGCTTTCGCGTAAATCATGCCAAGGGCATTGTCGTCGAAGGCAGCTTCACGCCGACGCCGGAAGCTGCGGCGTTAAGCAAATCGCCGCTGTTTGCCGGCCCGACACTGCCTGCCACTGTGCGCTTTTCCGATGCGGGTGGCATGCCCGACCTGCACGATGCCGCGCCGGCGGCCAATCCTCACGGCATGGCGATCAAGTTCCATCTGCCCGCCGGCGTGGATGGTGACATTGTTGTCAATTCACTCAAGTTCTTCACCGTGGCCACACCCGAGGATTTCCGCGATCTGCAATTGGCCGCCGCGACCAGCCCGCCCGGTGCGCCGAGGTCGCCGCAGTTCGAAGCGTTCCTCGCGAGTCACCCAAGCGTGGAGAAGGCGAACGCCACACTCGGCACGCCCGCCAGTTTCGCGGATGAACAGTATTTCGGAATTGACGCATTCGTATTCATCAACCAGGCCGGCCAGCGACAGCCGTTTCGCTACATCATTGCACCCGGGAAGATCGTGCATTTGAGCAAGGAAGACGCAGCGAAAAAATCACCGAACTATCTGATGGACGAGCTGCCGCAGCGCCTCGCGAAAGGGCCGGTAACGTTCCATATCAAAGCGCAACTTGCCGCACCCGGCGATCAAACCAAGGATCCAACCCAGGCGTGGCCGGACGATCGCCAGGTGGTTGATCTCGGCACGCTGACGATCAGCAAGGTCGTGGCCGACAGCGATGCCGTGCAGAGGTTGCTCCTCTTTACTCCCGGACGTTTGACCGATGGCATCGAGCCTTCCGACGACCCGCTGATTTCGGCGCGCGATGGCTCTTATGCGGATTCGTTCAAGCAGCGCAGCACTCCGTGATCCGGCTTGCGCGAACCAGTCAAAAAGCGGTTCGCCGATGAGGGGCTACGGTGATCTTGGAACATAAAATATGACACAGACGAACTGGCTTCATTGGGCATTGCTCTCCGCTCTGTTCGCGGGCCTGACGGCAGTGCTGGCCAAAGCGGGTGTCAAAGGCATCGACTCTAATCTGGCCACGGCCATCCGCACGGTCGTGATCCTGGTTTTCGCCTGGAGCATCGCGTTCCACCGGGGTTTTGACACGTTGAACAAGGCCACCACCCGGACCTGGCTGTTTCTGATATTATCCGGGCTGGCAACCGGCGCATCGTGGCTCTGCTATTTCCGCGCCTTGCAACTTGGCGAAGCCTCCAAAGTGGCGCCGGTTGACAAGCTCAGCGTCGTGATCGCCATGATCCTGGCGGTGCTTTTCCTGGGCGAGCACTTGTCCTGGCGACATTGGATTGGCGCAGGATTTATTGTGACCGGCACGGTCATCATTGCGAAATTTTAAAGCCAAGCAATTCCACGAAATGAACGAAGTCCCAATACTTGCCCTCGCCGTCACGGCCGGGGGAGGGCTGAAAAGAGCGGCTGCCAGGATCGGATGGCAACGCACAACGCCGATCTCCAAAATGCAAAAGCTTGGTATCTTGCGCGCTCTAGTTTGAAACTCCATTAGGATAAAATTATGAACCTGCAACTCGAAAACAAACCTGTCTTGGTCACCGGTTCAACCGCCGGCATTGGCTTCGCCATCGCAAAGGCCCTCGCTGCTGAAGGCGCGCGCGTCATCGTCACCCTTTCCTGAATCGAAAAACCAATCCACCAACCATCGCATTCATGAAAACACCGACCTCACAACCGGAAGAATACGACCTCCTCGTGCTGGGCAGCGGCGAAGCCGGCAAATACATCGCCTGGACACTGGCCAGGAAGGGGATGAAGACTGCCGTCATTGAGCGAAAATATATTGGAGGCTCGTGTCCCAACATCGCCTGCCTTCCGAGCAAGAATGTGATCCATAGCGCCAAGGTCGCCTCTTACTTCAGGCGAAGCGAGGAATTCGGAATCAGCAAGGATAACTGGAAGATCGATATGCCAGCCGTGCGCGAACGCAAGCGCAAGATGGTCACCGGGCTGGTCGAGATGCATCTCGATTTATACAAAAAAAGTGGAGCGGAGCTGATCATCGGTTCTGGACGTTTCATTGGTTCCAAGGCCATCGAAGTTACTTCTGACAACGGCCTCGTTCGCGTTCTTCGCGGGAAGAGGGTGGTCATTAACACGGGAACCCGCGCGACCATTGCTCCGATTCCGGGGCTTGCCGAAGCGAACCCGCTGACCCATATCGAAGCGCTGGATTTGAATCGCATCCCGGAACATCTTCTCATCCTGGGTGGTGGCTATGTCGGGCTCGAATTGGCCCAAGCCATGCGCCGCTTCGGCAGCCGGGTGACCATTATTGAACGTAACCCCAGGCTGCTCCATCGCGAGGATCAGGACATTTCCGCAGCCCTGCATGAATTGTTCAAGGATGAGGGCATCGAAGTGGTCACAAGCGCGCGCATCACTCGAGTTGAGGGAAAATCTGGTGAATCGGTGAAACTGCACGCGAACCGCAACGGCTCAGAAACCGTCCTGGAAGGCACGCATCTTCTGGCAGCGACGGGGCGCACACCCAACACGGAGGGCATTGGTTTGGAACCGGCCGGAGTGGAAACGACCAACCGCGGTTACTTGAAGGTCAACGAACGCCTTGAAACAACGGCACCCGATGTTTGGGCGGTGGGTGAATGCGCCGGCAGTCCGCATTTCACTCATATTGCCTTCGATGACTTCCGCGTCGTGCGCGATAATATCCTCGGCGGCCATCGTGTGACCACCGGACGGCAGGTGCCATTCTGCATGTTCACGGACCCCGAGTTCGCCCGCATCGGGCTGAGCGAAACAGAGGCGAACGAGCTTGGTATTGCCTACCGGCTGGCCAAAATTCCTCTCGTTGCGGTATTGCGATCCCGAACGCTTTCCGAGACGCGTGGCTTCATGAAAGCCCTGATTGAAACCAAGAGCGATCGCATCCTTGGCTTCACAGTGTTCGGAGTCGAGGCCGGAGAAGTCATGGCGTCGGTGCAAGTCGCGATGATTGCGGGACTCCCTTACACCGCGTTACGCGACGCCATCTTTACCCATCCTACCATGCTGGAAGGACTCATCCCGCTTTTTACAAATGTGCCGCCCGCCGCCGCTGCCGTTGTCAACGCCCAGGCTTTACACCCATGAACCTGCAACTTGAAAACAAACTTGCCCTGGTCACCGGTTCAACCGCCGGCACCGGCTTTGCCGAAGCCATGTCCGACGATGGCAAACTCCGCGGGCGCGGCACACCTTGGATTCGCGGTGCCGGCTGCGGCCTGATGACCACCCTCGGCGGTCTGGGCCATACCATGCCCTATCTTATCCGCGATTTTCATTTGGCGACAACCATCGCGCTCGTGGTCGTGACCGTGGAATTGGCGATCATTGCGTGGATTCGCAAGCGCTACATGGACACGCCACTGCTGTCGGCGGTGCTCCAAGTCGTCGTGGGCGGCGTGCTCGTTTTTCTTGCCGGTTGGCTGATGGGAATGGGCCAAGCAAATCCATCGCGAAGCGTTCCGCGATCTCTTCATCTCAACTTCAGGCGAAAAATCGCGCTTCCAGTTTTTAGAGTCCGTGAGATCGGCTGCTCACCGGTCACCAGTCCTCATTTTTCAGCGCACGTTTCACGAATAACAAGTGGAGGTTGCGCACGCCGTTCGCGCTGAAGTGTCGAAACCTCGACTTGCTGACGAACGCTCAACGAAATCTCAGTGCCATTGGAGGGCTGAACAACTTTCTCAGCAGCGGCATGTCACGCGTTCTTTATTGAGTCTCAGCAAATTTCGACGGTTACGCCCAAGGGAATGTGGCGTTGGCACAATCATTGCAATTAAGACGAACGGAATGATTGTTTTTGAAACCATTTTAAAAACGTATGAACAATAACACTCAGCAAAGCCAATCCGTCCGATCATCTCAACCACTCGGTTCCATTACGGCGACGCGCAACGTGCCCGCGAAACCAGAAATCCCCGACTCACTGCCGCTGGCCGGAATCAAGGTCATTGATTTCACCGGTGTGCCGGCGGGACCGGCATGTTGCCAGATGCCCGCGTGGTTCGGCGCCGATGAATTGAAAGTCGAGCGGACGGGCGTTGGCGACGTTACGCGCTGTCAGGTGCGCGATATCGTCACCACCATTGTGGCAGCAACCGCGGCACGGCATTTTCGGGAACCCAACCGAGGGATGAAGTAAACTGGTTCGCTAGTTTGACGCGCTTTCTGAGCCCGGCAAGTCAAGTCTCCGCGAATGAAACAGCATTGATATGAGCGCCAACCCAAAGGTCATTTATACATGCCCGATGCACCCGGAAGTGCAACAGGATCATCCGGGGAATTGTCCGAAATGCGGCATGACGTTGGAGCCAAAAAACGTGTCAACGGCCGAGGAAGAAAGTCCTGAACTCGCCGACATGACACGGCGGTTCTGGATTGGCGCGGCGCTCGCGCTGCCAGTTTTTCTGCTGGCGATGGCGCACTTGATTCCGTCACTGGGTCACGAAAGCTGGATGACAAGCGACCCGTCACGCTGGATTCAATTTGTTCTCTCAACTCCGGTCGTGCTGTGGGCGGGTTGGCCATTCTTTCAGCGTGGCTGGCGTTCGCTCGCCACCTGGCAGTTGAATATGTTCACGCTCATCGCCATTGGCGTGGGCACGGCCTATCTGTTCAGCGCAGTGGTTATGCTTGTGCCGGGCGCGTTTCCGATTTCATTCGCACCTGACAGCAAGGTCGGAATTTATTTCGAGGCGGCAGCGGTGATTGTCGTGCTGGTGCTGCTTGGCCAGGTGCTCGAATTGCGGGCGCGGGGTAAAACCGGCAGCGTCATCCGCGCCTTGCTGAATCTCGCGCCTAAAACCGCGCATCTGGTTCAAGACAACGATGAACGCGACGTGCCACTTGAATCGGTTCAAGCCGGGGCAAAGTTGCGCGTGCGCCCCGGCGAAAAAATTCCGGTGGACGGCGTCCTGCTCGGCGGCAAAACCTCGGTGGACGAATCCATGATTTCCGGCGAGCCGATTCCCGTGGAAAAAATCACCGGCGACAAAGTGACCGGCGGCACGCTCAACACCACCGGCAGTTTCCTCATGCAAGCCGAACACGTTGGCAGTGAGACGGCGCTCGCGCGCACCATGCACATGGTCGCCGACGCGCAACGCAGCCGCGCCCCGATTCAGGCGTTGGCGGATAAAGTTTCCGGCTATTTCGTTCCGGCAGTGCTGGCCGTGGCGGCGCTGACCTTCGCCGGTTGGGCCTGGCTCGGTCCGGAACCGCGCTTTGCCCACGCCATTGTCAATGCGGTCGCCGTTCTAATAATCGCGTGTCCGTGTGCGCTCGGACTTGCCACGCCGATGTCCGTCATGGTCGGCATCGGACGCGGCGCACAGGCGGGCGTGCTCATCCGCAATGCCGAAGCCATGGAAGTCATGGAGCGCGTCACCACCGTCGTCGTGGACAAGACCGGCACACTTACCGAAGGTAAACCGCGCCTCACGCAAATTCTTCCGGTCAACGGCGTGACCGAAGATGAATTGTTGCTGACGGCCGCGTCGGTTGAACAGCACAGCGAACACCCGCTCGCCGCCGCGATGGCTCGCGGCGCGAAGGAACGCAATGTAAAATTGCAGCCGGTCGCAGATTTCAATTCCATCACTGGCGGCGGAGTCGTTGGAAAAATCGGTGGACGCGAAATCGTTGTCGGCAAACTGAAATTCCTCCAAGAACGAAACGTCGCGGACTTGGGAACTATCGCACCCAAGGCGTCGGCTTTGCAGGCGGGGGGACAGACGGCCCTGTTCGTCGCCATCGCTGGCAAGGCAGCCGGAATCATCACGGTGTCCGATCCCATCAAGGCCTCCACGCCCGAAGCCATCGCGCAGCTTCACCAGCTCGGCCTGAAAATCATCATGCTCACCGGCGACAACGAGCGCACCGCAAACGCCGTCGCCCAAACCCTCGGCCTCGATCAAGTGGTCGCTGGCGTTGAACCGAAGGACAAACACGAGCGCATCCGGCAACTCCGGCAGCAGGGTCAAATCGTTGCGATGGCCGGCGACGGTATCAATGACGCGCCTGCGCTCGCCGCCGCACACGTCGGCATCGCGATGGGCACCGGCACGGACGTGGCGATGGAAAGCGCCGGCATCACGCTCGCGAAAGGGGATCTGCTGGGCATCGTCAGGGCCATCAACTTGAGCCTCTCCATGATGCGGAACATTCGGCAAAATCTTTTCTTTGCCTTCGCCTATAATGCATTGGGCATTCCGCTTGCGGCGGGTTTGTTTTATCCCCTTTTTGGCTGGCTGCTCAGTCCGATCATCGCGGGCGCGGCCATGAGTTTGAGTTCCGTATCCGTCATTGCGAACGCCCTCCGGCTGCGAAGTGCGAAACTGTAACAGAGGGATGAAATAAAATTATGCCATTCAACATCAAAAAGAACTCGAGAATGAAAAGTGCGAAGACACAACAACCAGCGTCATGAAAACGATGATCACTATTTCCCCCACGCATCCTCTTCCCATCACCGATCCAAAGTTGCCGATTTCGAAATTGCCAGAGTCAACCGCAACGAACCACCGGACGGCGAATTTATTCACACCGCTCACCATCGGCGACCTCAGGCTGCCAAACCGCATTATCATGTCGCCGCTCACCCGCGCCCGCGCCGGCACCACCCGCACGCCGAATGGACTCATGGCCGAATATTACCGGCAGCGTGTGTCGGCGGGACTTATCATCAGCGAAGCCACATCTGTCGAGCCAATGGGTGTGGGCTACGCGGATACCCCGGGCATTTGGTCTGAGGCACAGGTGCAAGGCTGGCGCGGGGTCACCGATGCCGTGCATGCTGCGGGCGGACGCATGGTCCTCCAACTCTGGCATGTTGGGCGTATCTCCGATCCGATGTTTCTCGACGGCCGATTGCCGGTCGCGCCGAGCGCCATCGCGCCGGCCGGCAATGTGAGCCTCGTGCGTCCGCCGAAGGCATTCGTGACGCCGCGCGCGCTTGAAACGCGCGAGCTGCCACAAATCGTGGAAGCATATCGCCGTGGTGCGGAAAACGCGCGACGCGCCGGCTTCGACGGGGTCGAGATCCACGGCGCGAACGGGTATTTGCTCGATCAGTTCCTGCAGGACAAGACAAATCACCGCGCCGACGAATATGGCGGTTCAATCGAAAATCGCGCGCGGCTCATGCTCGAAGTGACCGATGCGATCCTCTCGGTCTGGAACCGCAACCGGGTCGGAATGCATCTTGCCCCGCGTGGTGACGCGCACGACATGGGCGATTCGAATCCGGCGGCGACGTTCGGTTACGTCGCGCGCGAACTCGGCCGGCGTGGTATCGCGTTCCTCTGTCTCCGCGAATCGTTTGGAGCAAGCCGCCTCGGTCCGGCGCTCAAAAAAGCGTTCGGAGGCGTCGTGATCGCCAACGAGCAATTCACTCGCGAAACCGCCGAGCAAGTTCTCGCCGCAGGCGAGGCTGACGCCGTTGCGTTCGGAAAGCTGTTCATCGCGAATCCCGACCTGCCGGAACGTTTCGCGACCGGCGAGCCGCTCAACGCACCGGATGCCACCACTTTTTACGGGACCGGCCCCAAAGGATACACGGACTACCCTGATCACGATGCAAGGAAGCAATGACCCTCTTCAATCAAATCAAAGGCGAGCCGCTGGCCAATCCGTCCACTTTCAGGGCGCGATTCAAACTGCAGGCATGCTTAAATACGACTTGCTCGAACAAGCCAAAAAGCGATCCGCCAACGAGGGAATCCCAATCCAAAACCCTCAAAGCATGGTAATCTTGCATCGAGACTTCCGCCCTGACTAAATTTAAAGCCATGCGATTTGACGATCTGAACGAAGCACAAATCCTCGCCCTCGCCGTCACGGCCGAGGAGGAGGACGCCCGCATCTATCGCGATTTTGCCGAATCGCTCCGCGCGGATTTCCCGGCGACGGCGGAACTCTTCACCAAGATGGCCGCAGAAGAAGACGGACACCGGCACCGGTTGAGCGAATTGTATCGCCAGCGGTTCGGCGAACATATCCCGCTCATCCGGCGGCAGGACGTAAAGGGTTTTGTCGTGCGTCGCCCATCATGGTTCACACGAACGCTCCGACCCGAGCACGCACGCGAAGAAGCGGCCTTGATGGAGATTGAATCGCGCCGTTTTTACGAAGCCGCCGCGCAGCACACGAATGATGCCGGCATCCGCCAGCTTCTCGATGACCTCGCCCAAGAAGAGCAGCGGCACGAAGACACCGCCGAGGAAATCACGGACGCGCAGGTCAAATCCGGCGCAGTAAGTCACGAGCGCGAAGTCGCGCGCCGGATGTTTGTGCTGCGCTTCGTCCAGCCGGGACTGGCCGGATTGATGGATGGTTCAGTATCCACGCTCGCGCCTTTGTTTGCCGCCGCCTTCGCCACCGGCAACACCCTGGCCACCTTCAAGGTCGGACTCGCCGCCTCCGTTGGTGCCGGCATCAGCATGGGCTTTGCCGAAGCCATGTCCGACGATGGCAAACTCAGCGGGCGGGGCACACCGTGGATTCGTGGCATCGTCTGCGGCCTGATGACCACCCTCGGCGGTTTGGGCCATACTCTGCCATACCTCATCCGCGATTTTCATCTGGCGACAACCATTGCGCTCGTGGTCGTGGCGATAGAATTGGCGGTGATTGCCTGGATCCGCAAACGCTATATGGACACGCCGTTGCTCTCGGCCGTGTTCCAAGTCGTCGTGGGCGGCGTGCTGGTTTTTCTCGCCGGCTGGCTGATCGGAATGGGATAAGAGAATCCATTAAGATTCCTGCCTGCATTGCGGAGGTTGCCTTAGCTTCCAGCTTGTTCGCGCGGTTTGTTTTCAGTGATGCATTTTGAAAATGCCTGCACGATACCGATGGAGTCCGGTCCTTGCGGAATCAAAATCGAAAATGACCGCGTGATCTTCAGCCTGGGACAATGGATCTGCACCAGTTTTCCAGATGCCAGTTCTTGATCAACGCCCAGCCGCGAGACATAGCCAATCCCCACCCCGGTGGCCACCATGCGTTTGATCGCTTCCGTGCTCGGCAGTTCCTGGGTGATGTTGAGTTTCGCCAGCGGGATGCCCTGCTGCCGAAGAGCCGTCTCCACAACGCGGCGTGTTCCCGAACCCAGTTCGCGCGATATGATGGGACGCTCGATCAGGGCTTTGGCTGTGGGTTGTTTCTTCTGTGCCAAAGCATCAAAGGGCGCCGCGATCCAGATGATCTCGTCTTCATAAAACGGACGTGACTGGAATTCACGACGACGGCATGGCCCTTCGACCAGGCCCACCTCAATCCGTTGATCGAGCAACAGGCTGGTAATAAAATCAGTATTCCCTTCGATGACGTCACACACCACCGAGGCGTATTTGGCTTTGAAACGCACCAGCACTTCCGGCAGATAATACGACGCGATGGTCATGCTGCTGCCAAGCCGCAGCCGCCCGGCCAGCCGTCCGACCGGCGCCTGCAATCTCTCCAAAACGCTCGCGCGGGCTTTGTCCGTCTCCTGCACGTGTTGCAGAAACATCGTTCCCGCATCGGTCAAAACCACCCCGCTGCTGGAACGGACAAACAAGGGCAATCTCAGTTCGTCTTCCAGAAGTTTGATGTGTTTGGTCACCGCCGGCTGGGACAGATGAAGCGCCTTCGATGCCTTCGTGAGACTGCGCATCTCGGCCACCTGGCGAAAAACATGGAGGCGATAATCAATCATTTTGTCATAACTAATAGTTATTGGCCATACATAACAACGATTACCATGCCTGTCAAAGCGCTGCTATTTTTAAATCATGAAGAATGAATTTGATAATCAATATGACGTGGTGATTGTGGGTGGCGGTTACAGCGGCACGATGGTGGCCGTGCATCTGGCGCGGGCGCAACGCGGCGTCCGGGTGGCGTTGATTGATCGCGGCAGAACGCCTGGCCGCGGCGTCGCTTACGGCACCACCGACCCCAAACATCTCCTGAATGTTCAGGCCGACCAAATGGGGGCGTTCCCTGCGGATGTCGGCCACTTTTATCGCTGGTTGCAGGCGCACCCGGAGAGCCTGGCCGCCGTGGGCATCCATGAACTTCGCGCCGATGCCTTCATTCCGCGATTGGTCTTCGGCGATTATATCCAGGATCTGCTGCGGCAGGCGCGCGCGTTGCCCGGCACGCTGGATGTCATTCCCGACGAAATCGTTGACCTGACACGATGCGCGGACGGGCAGTTTGAATTGACTGGCAGGGGCGGACACACCTTGCAGGCGGCCCGCGTGGTGCTCGCCCTGGGAAATTTTCCGCCGGGCGAGGCGAAGCTGAACCAGCAGGGCGAACGTGTCTGGTTCATGAACAATCCCTACGCGACGGAGGCGCATGCCAGACTCGCCGAGCCGGGAGATGTTTTGATTATCGGGACGGGCCTGACGAGCCTCGATCTCCTCCTCACGCTGGATAAAATCAAAGCGGAAGGCAAAATCCATCTGCTCTCGCGGCGCGGACTGTTTCCCCAGCCACACAAAAAGGCCACACCCTATCCGGCATTTCTTGATCCGAATCATTTGCCGAAGACCGCACGGATGTTGTGCCGGCGGGTAGCCCGGGAACTGCGGCAGGCGGCACGCCGGGGTATTGATTGGCGGCCCGTGGTGGATGCGATCCGTCCATTCAATCAAGCCATCTGGACTGGCCTGAATGCCACCGAGCAGCGCCGGTTTCTGCGCCATCTCCAGCCACTGTGGGACACCCACCGGCACCGTTGCGCGCCCGAAATCATGGCGGTCAAAGAGCGCCTTGAAGCCGAAGGCCGTCTGATTTGTCATCAAGGGCATATTCAAGGTTACGAGCCGATGGGAGAGGAGGTTGAAGTCGCATATCGTCCACGGGGAACCGCCGAAACCGGAAAGTTACGCGTGCGTTATGTTTTGAGCTGCACGGGACCCCAGTCGGACTATCGCAAGTTAAACGATCCACTGGTGCAACGATTGATTGCACGGGATCTCCTTGCCCCCGATCCATTACGAATGGGTGCCAGCACTGCGGAGGGCGGTCTGATTCGCAACCAAACTGGCAATATCATCAACGGTCTTTACACTTTGGGCAGCACCCAAAAGGGGCGGCTTTACGAAACAATTGCCGTTCCGGAATTGCGCGGTCAGGCCGCCGATTTGGCCACCCGGCTGCTCGAGGAGCTTGATCCACAAGCCGTCGAGGAACTGCAACATTGCGATGCGCTCGCATACGAAGCGGTGAGTGGAAACTTCAGCATCTAAAATCGAAATCTGCAATTTGAGCATTCATGGGACGACGGGTGTTGATTGGGCAGATCTCGAATAACCAGTGGTAGGCTGCGCACGCCGTTCGCGCTGAAGCGGCGAAAGTTCGACGAGCTGTCGAGAGTTCGACGCAACTCTTCGCCAATGGAGGGCTGACCGGCCGTTCGCAGCAGTGGCGTGCCACGCATTCGCCATTGAGTCTCAACTGTCTTCGACGATTACGTTCAAGCGAATAGGTCGTTGGCACGGTCATTGCAATCGAAAATAAAGTAATGTTCGTATTTGAAACCATTCCTGCTACGGGTGGCGTGCAATGGTTCCGGTTGGCCCGGAATTCATGGCACGACCAGCACACAATCTTGCCAGGTGAGCGGAAAAAATGTGTTCCAGCACCGAAACCGGACTCCGCAGCCAGGGAAACAAACCAATAAAATCACCAAAGAAAGGTCAGCATGAGCAAAAATCGTGGCGTCGTTTACACTCGGCCAGGAGCAGTCCAAGTCCAGGATATCGCCGATCCCAAGTTCGAGAATCCGCAAGGCCGCAAGATCGAGCATGGCGTGATTCTGAAGGTCGTTTCGACCAATATCTGCGGGTCCGACCAGCACATGGTGCGCGGTCGCACCAGCGCACCGGCGGGCATGGTGCTCGGCCACGAGATCACGGGCGAGGTGATCGAGAAGGGCGCGGACGTTGAGATGCTCGAGGTGGGCGATCTCGTGTCGGTGCCGTTCAACGTCGCCTGTGGACGGTGTCGCGCCTGCCGGGAGACGGATACGGGCGTATGCCTGACGGTCAACCCCGGTCGCGCGGGCGGCGCCTACGGCTATGTTGACATGGGCGGCTGGATCGGCGGCCAGGCCCGTTACGTCATGGTCCCCTACGCCGACTTCAACCTGCTCAAGTTTCCCGACAAGGACCAGGCCATGGCGAAGATCATGGACCTGACCATGCTGACGGACATTCTGCCCACCGGCTTCCACGGCGCCCTGAAGGCCGGCGTGAAGCCCGGCTCGACGGTTTACGTCGCCGGCGCAGGTCCGGTTGGCCTCGCGGCGGCGGCCTCCGCCCAGCTCCTCGGCGCGGCGGTCGTCATGATCGGCGACATGAACGAGGCGCGATTGAGTCACGCCAAGAAGGTGGGCTTCGTTCCGATAAACCTCAGCAAGCACGACCGCCTCGGCGAGCAAATCGCCGCGATCGTCGGTGAACCCACGGTGGATTCGGTGATTGATGCGGTGGGCTTCGAAGCCAAGGGCCATGGCGGCACCGACCAGCCCGCCATCGTGCTGAACCAGGCGATGGAGATCATCCGGCCGGCTGGCGCCATCGGCATCCCGGGATTGTATGTCACCGAAGACCCCGGTGCGCACGACGAGGCCGCCAAGACCGGCAGCCTCAGTCTTCGCCTGGGCCTTGGCTGGTCGAAGTCGAATTCCTTCCACACCGGCCAGACGCCGGTCCTGCGCTATAATCGTCAACTCATGATGGCGTTGTTGAACGACCGCCTGCCGATCGCGAAAATCGTCAATGCCCAAGCCATCAGCCTCGAGGATGCGCCGAAGGGCTATGCCGAATTCGACAAGGGCATCGCCGCCAAATTCGTGCTCGACCCGCACGGCTTGCTGGCGAAGGCGGCCAGGTAACGAGCGTAACCGTCAATTCAATGCCGGCCGGGCCGACGCGTTCGGAAGGCGTGAAAAAATTCCTCGCCGACCTGGCAAAATTGAAAAAGCCGCGGTCGCCGAAAACCAACTGGAATTTTATCGCACGGCGAGACCCAGTTCGTTGTTGCAGCGCTTTGCCATCACGGACGAAGTCGCCGTGCCGGCCACCCAGGCAACAAAGTATTTCGAGCGCAGAACTGACGGCGTTGGGTTGTTGGCAGAAAAAGAACGAATGACGTCATGAAAAAACTGATTTGCATCCGTCAGAGTTCAGGGATGCACCGGGTCGGCAACGGTTTTCCCGTGCGCTCCTTATTTGAATGCCACGGGCCTGGCCGTGAGTTGCGCCAATCAATCTTAAATAAATGTCGCACTGCGGAATTTGCCGGTGGGATGGCCAATGCAGCACTTTCACCACAAACAAGCAAAAGTAATTTTTATGAACGTGGTTGGCTTGCCCGGGTGGGTGGTCGTAAAACTCTATTGTGCAAAAGACCACACGCTTTGATTCTAGCCATGCGTGTTGCCGGGCTCTTTACAATTCCTACCGCGTTAGCGTATGCCGGAACGGACGAAGCCAAACTGTCTGCGGATGTTCAGACCAGCAGGCCATCCATCTGGGATCAACAATATATGTTCGGCGATTGGGGTGGCGAGCGCAGCCGGCTGGCGGACAAGGGCGTCACGTTTGATCTCAACAATATTGGCGATTACCAGGGAAGTGTCACCGGCAGCCAGCATAATGAAACGGCCTATTTTGGGCGCTTTCGCGCCTCGGCTGACATTGATTTCAACAAGCTGTCTGAATTCGATGGGAAGTTTTTCTTTTCCGGCGTCTGGCAATACGGCCAAAACCTTTCCGCCCGTTACCTTCACGTCAACACCCTCGTAAGCAGCATCGCCGGAGTGGAAAGCGTGCGGGTTGACCAGCTCTGGTATCAACAGGGGCTCTTCCAGCATCGGGTGACGGTCAAGTTGGGGCAAGTTGTGGCGGTCAACGAATTCGGTGCCACGGATTTCTTCGACCTTCTGGTGAATGACGAACTCGGCTATGCGCCCAATGCCCTCTTCAACGCCAAACAGCCTTTCAGCCCCGCCGGCAAACCGGGAGTGATTGTTTGGGGCGACTTGTCGGTGGTGACGCCCGGGCTTTATGCAAAAGCCGGCGTCTTTGCCGCATATGACAACCCCTACCGTCCTGACGACTATGGCGTTGATTATACCGACGATTTTAAGCACGGCGCGGTGGTTTCCTTTGAAGCTGGCTATCAGGAGCAAAATAAAAATTACTCCGGCGTGTATAAAGTGGGCATCAACGCCAATAATCTGGCCGTTTATTCCAATCCAGACACGGGGGTAAATTATCGCGGAAATTTCACCGCCTACGGGCTGGCGGAAAAGACGGTTTATCATCCGACGGCGGAAAGCGGAAAGCTTGATAAAAACAAAGGACTCGATCTACTGCTGGAGTTTGTCGGCGCGCCGGGTGATCGCAATCCGCTGGAGTTTGAAGTCACCGCCGGCACCCGTTACACCGGTTTGATACCGGGCCGGGATCTGGACAAAACTGGATTTGGCGTCATCTACTCAAGAAACGGCTACGCCTATAGTGATGCCAATGAGGCGACTCACGGCAACAGCCTCGGCGGTGAGACCACGCTTGAATTGACTTACCAAATCAATCCTCTGTCATGGTTCTCCCTGCAATTCGACAATCAATTCATCATTGATCCTGGCGGCGACGATCAGCGCAGTGGAATTCTGGTGCTCGGATTGCGCACTATTTTCCGTTTTTAAACCTTCAGCCAGTCAATTTTTAAGCAACATCATGAATCCCTATCTGGCAGAATTTACCGGCACGGCCTTGCTGATTCTACTGGGCGACGGCGTTGTGGCCAATGTGTTGCTCGGAAAATCGAAAGGTCAGGGTGGCGGCTGGATCGTCATCGCGACCGGCTGGGGCCTGGCGGTGACAATGGCCGTTTACGCCGTCGGAACCATCAGCGGCGCACACTTGAATCCAGCGGTGACCATTGGTCTGGCCGTCATCGGCAAATTCGCACCCGCCAAAGTCGCCGGCTATGTCGCGGCGCAAATCTCCGGCGGAATGTTCGGCGCGATGCTCGTCTGGCTGGCCTATCTGCCGCATTGGAAAGAAACCCCCGACACAGGTGCCAAGCTGGCGGTCTTTTGCACCGGGCCTGCGATTCGTTCGGCACCAGCCAACCTGCTTTGTGAAATCATCGGAACCGCCACGCTGGTCTTCGGTGTTCTCGCCATTCCCTCGGGCGCGAATTTGACCCAGCCAGGATGGGCAACGGGTTTTGGCCCAGTGCTGGTCGGGTTGCTCGTTTTCGCGATTGGTCTGTCTCTCGGCGGTCCGACAGGATATGCGATCAATCCAGCCCGCGATTTGGGGCCGCGGTTAGCCCACGCGATTCTGCCCATTGCCGGCAAGGGTGGTTCGGACTGGCGTTACGCGTGGATTCCGATTGTTGGTCCGGTGCTCGGCGGCATTCTCGGGGCCTGGGCTTACCGGCTGCTTTACGCTTGAACCCAATTACGATTCAAACTTAACTCTCAATATCCCATGAAATATATTCTTTCTCTCGACGCCGGAACCACCAGCGTGCGCGCCATCGTGTTTGACCAGGAAGGCCAGGTTCGCGCAGTGGCCCAGAAAGAAATCCGCCAGATTTTTTCCAAGCCGGGCTGGGTGGAACAAGACCCGCAGGAAATCTGGTTCACGCAACTGAGCGTCGCCGTGGAAGCACTGGGCCGCGCCCAGATCCGCCCGAGCGATATCGCCGGTCTGGGCATTACCAACCAGCGGGAAACCACCGTCGTCTGGGATCGCAAGACCGGCGACGCGGTTTACAACGCCATCGTCTGGCAGGACCGGCGCACGGCGGAAGCGTGTGACGAACTTCGTGCCGCCGGTCATGACAAAAAAATAAACGAACGCACCGGACTGCTGCTGGATTCCTATTTCTCCGGCACCAAGATCGCGTGGATTCTCGACAATGTGCCGGGCGTTCGGGCCCGAGCCGAGGCGGGCGATCTTCTCTTTGGCACGGTGGATACCTGGCTGGTCTGGAAAATGACCAGCGGCCATCATGTGCATGTGACCGATCCGAGCAATGCCTCGCGCACCCTGCTCTACAACATTCACACCGGCAAATGGGACGAGGATCTGCTCAAGCTCTTTCGGATTCCCGCCAGCCTGCTTCCTGAAGTCCGCACCTCAAGTGAAGTATATGGCGAAGTCAGCACTTCGCTTGGTTTGCAAAAAGTGCCCATCGCGGGCATCGCGGGCGACCAGCAATCGGCATTGTTCGGTCAGATGTGCGTGCATCCGGGCCAGGCCAAAAACACTTACGGCACCGGCTGTTTTCTCCTGCAGAATCTTGGTTCCAAACCGATCACCTCCCGCAACCGGCTGCTGACGAGCGCTGCCTGTCAGATCGGTAAAAAACGCGAGTTCGCGCTGGAAGGCAGTGTCTTCATTGGGGGAGCCGTAGTGCAGTGGTTACGGGATGGCTTGCGGCTGGTGCGTTCCGCCGATGAAGTCAATCTGCTGGCCAACTCGACGCCGGACAATGGAGGCGTCTATCTGGTTCCGGCGTTCACCGGTCTCGGAGCGCCCCATTGGGATCCGTATGCGCGTGGGGCCATCATCGGCATCACGCGGGACACTTCCGCCGCGCACATCGCGCGGGCGGCATTGGAAGGCGTGGCGTATCAAGTAGCGGATTTGATTGACGCGATGCACGCGGACACCGGCAAACGGTTGAAAGAATTGCGCGTGGATGGCGGCGCGAGTCACAGCGCCTTCATGATGCAATTTCAAGCGGATCTGTTGCAGATTCCCGTCGTCCGTCCGGCGGTGACCGAAACCACGGCGCTGGGCGCGGCGTATCTCGCCGGTCTGGCGGTCGGCTATTGGAAAAATCTCGAAAGTATTTCCAAGCAGTGGCAGGTTGGGAAAGTGTTTGAGCCGAAAATGCCACGGTCACAAGTGGCGGAAATACGTTCTCGCTGGAATGACGCTCTAACGCGTGCCAAAGATTGGGAGCCGCACGTTACGGCAAAAGCAAACAGCAAGAAGAGTTCTAAAAAATGAAATCGAACGTCCGAAAAAACGAACCGTATTGAATCTATGAAACGAAACGAAATGTTGCAGCAGGCACGCGAACACGTTCAGCCTTGGGACATCATCATTGTCGGCGGCGGCGCGACCGGCGCGGGCGTGGCGGTGGATGCGGCCACGCGAGGCTACGCGACGTTGTTGCTCGAACAACATGACTTCGGCAAAGGCACTTCCAGTCGGAGCACCAAGCTGGTGCATGGCGGCGTGCGCTACCTGGAACAAGGCAACGTGTCGCTGGTGATGGAGGCGTTGAAGGAGCGCGGACTCCTGCGCCAAAACGCGCCGCATCTGGTCAGTGAACTGGCGTGCGTTGTGCCCAGCTACGCCTGGTGGGAAGGACCGTTCTACGGGATCGGCCTGAAGCTTTATGAGATGCTGGCCGGCAAATACGGCTTTGGAAAATCGCAGACCATTTCCAAGGAGGAAACACTTCAACGTCTGCCTAACGTCAATCCCGACGGACTCACCGGAGGCATTGTGTATTACGACGGTCAGTTTGATGACACACGGTTGCTCATCAATCTGATCGCCACGGCAGCCGAACAAGGCGCCACCCTTCTTAATTATGCCAAGGTTACCAGGTTGAACAAAGGCAGTGACGGCATTGTGAACGGAGTGACCTGGCAGAACCTCGAGACCGGCGAGACTTCCACCGCGCACGCCAAAGTCGTCGTCAATGCCACCGGCACCTTCACGGATTCCGTCCGCCGTCTCGCCGAGCCTGACGCCAGCCAGATGATTGCACCCAGCCAGGGCGCTCACTTGGTATTCGACCGCTCCTTTCTGCCGGGGAAGGACGCGATCCTCGTGCCGCATACCAAGGATGGACGTGTGATGTTCGCCATCCCGTGGCATGGTCACACTTTGGTCGGCACGACCGATACGCCGATGAAAGAAACGTCGCTGGAACCGGTCGCACTTGACGAAGAAATCGAATTCATTTTGGAAACGGCGAGGTTATATCTGGAAAAAAAGCCTTCCCGTTCCGACATCTTGAGCGTCTTCGCGGGAATCCGTCCGCTGGCGAAATCCGGCGAAGGCGGCAATACCGCTGCCATCTCACGCGATCATGTGATCCATATTGACAAGAGCGGACTGCTAAGCATCACGGGTGGCAAATGGACGACCTATCGCAACATGGCCCAGGGCGGCGTGGATCAAGCCGCGACTTTGGCGGGTTTGCCGGACAAGCCGTGCCGGACCCAGAACCTGAACATTCACGGTCACCATTCCAATGCAGCGACCTTCGGTTCGCTTTCTTTTTATGGTTCCGACGCCCCGGCGATCCGCAAACTTATCACGGACGATCCGAAGCTGGGACAACAATTGGATTCGCAGTTGCCGTATGTTGAGGCTGAAGTCGTCTGGGCGGCGCATGCGGAAATGGCCCGCACGGTCGAGGACGTGCTTGCCCGTCGCACTCGCGCGTTGTTTTTGAATTCCATGGCCGCCATTCGCATGGCTCCCCGGGTTGCCACCCTTTTAGCAAGGGAACTGGGCAAAGATGCAATTTGGCAAGCCGACCAGATCAAAGCATTCAATCAAGTGGCCAGTGGCTATCGCGTCATAAGCTAAAGCAAATGGACGCGAAATTGCAGACAATAAAACAAATGCTTGTTTCGAGAAGTCCTTTTAGAGTGAGACTACGAGGTGGCTGTTTAGAGGGACACCTTCAATCGAAGGATTGAATGAAAACGCGCATGGCCGCATGAGTGGCGGCATTTGAAAGTTGACGCAATTCGCAAATTGAGCAGATTGCGTCCACGAGGGACGGACGAATTTTATGAAATCGGATTAGCCGGCATCCGCTCAACCAAAACGCTTTCCAAAAATTATGGAGCACGAAGAAACAAAACCTGAAGCGCCGCACATTTTGGAAAAGGAAATCAAACCGCCGCCGCCGCCGCGCAAACTGGGACGCCACCGCAAGATTCTTCTAGCCGGCATCGCCGGGTTGGTTGTTTTGGTCGCGGTGATTTTATATTATCGCCATTTCATTGCGCCCTACGAATCCACCGATGACGCGTTCATTGACGGTTACGTCACCTTGATCAGTCCGCGCGTGCCCGGTCAGGTCACGCGGTTGCTGGTCACGGACAATCAGGGGATCAAGGCGGGCGACGTGCTGGTGGAAATTGATCCGCGCGATTACGAGGCCAGTCTCTCTCAAGCCAAAGCCGATCTGGCGGCGGCGAGCAGTCAGGCAAATCAATCCCGCGCACAGGTCAAAGTGAGCGAGGCCAAAGTCGCGCAGGCGCGGGCGGCAGTGACCGCCGCCGAAGCGGAGGCGCAACGGGCGAACGATGATCTCAAGCGCTACCAGTCCGTTGAAAGCCGTGCCGTGTCCAAGAGCGCACTTGATCTGGCCCAAGCCCAGGCGCGAGCCGCCAACGCCAATTTGGAAGCCGCGCGCAGCCAGACCAACGCCGCCGAAGCGGACGTGACCTTGAGCAAAGCCGGAGTCGAGACTGCCACTGCCGCCGTCCAACAGGCGGAGGCCAAACTGCAACAGGCAGAACTGAATCTTTCTTACACAAAAATTATTGCTCCAATGGATGGGCGGGTTACCGCCCGCTCGGTGCAAATGGGTCATTATATTCAACCCGGCCAGGCGTTGCTGGCTCTGGTTCCTAAAGACGTGTGGGTGACGGCAAATTTCAAGGAAACGCAGTTGACCTACATGCACGCGGGACAACCTGTGGAGTTGAGCGTGGACGCTTACCCCAACAAAAAATTCAAAGGCAAGGTGGACAGCCTGCAAGCCGGGACCGGCGCGCGGTTCAGCCTGTTGCCGCCGGAAAACGCGGTTGGCAATTACATCAAAGTTGTGCAACGCGTGCCCGTCAAAATTATTTTCGATGAAGAATTGCCAACCAACTTGGACATCGCGCCGGGAATGTCCGTCGTGCCGACTGTGAAAGTCAAATGAGCGACACTGCGTCCAGTCCGGCAGTCGAATGGCGTCCGCGCGCCAATCCCTGGTTGATTGCGCTGGCGGTGATGCTGGCGACGTTCATGGTCATATTGGACACGTCCATCGCCGTGGTGGCGCTGCCATACATTGCAGGAAATCTTGGCGCGACGCAGGATGAATCCACCTGGGTATTGACGAGCTATCTGGTGGCCAACGCAATCATCCTGCCGGCCAGCACCTGGTTCTCCAGTTTTTTCGGGCGCAAACGGTTTTTGATCGGCTGCACAATTGTTTTCACAGCGGCTTCATTGCTTTGCGGCCTGGCCACGAGCATGACGATGCTGGTGCTTGCCCGCGTTTTGCAAGGCATTGGCGGCGGCGCCATGCAGCCGTTGTCGCAGGCCATCCTGCTCGAGAGTTTTCCGCCGGCCAAGCGCGGCGCGGCCACGGCCTTGTTTGGCATCGCGATTGTGGTTGCGCCCGTTCTGGGTCCGACCTTGGGCGGCTGGCTGACAGACAATTGGTCGTGGCGCTGGACTTTTTACATCAATCTGCCCGTGGGCTTGCTCGCGTTTTTTTTGATGTCATGGCTGGTGGAAGATCCGCCTTACATTCGTGCCAAGCGGGCGGGCCGCATTGACGGCATTGGATTTGGCTTGGTGGCGCTGTGGCTGGCGACGTTGCAAATCGTCCTCGACAAAGGGCAGGATGCCGACTGGTTTTCGGCCATCTGGTTGCGCTGGTTCACCGTCATTTCCGTCCTGTCCTTCATCGGATTTATCGTGCGCGAACTGACGGCTAAAAATCCGCTCGTGGATTTGAGCGTTTTCAAGAACCGCAATTTCGCCGTGAGCTGCGGCCTGTTTGGATTGTTCGGCTTTGCACTTTATGCGCTGATCACTCTGCAACCTTTATTTCTTCAGTCACTGCTGGGTTATTCCGCCTATGATGCCGGGCTGAGCGTCAGCCCGCGCGGTTTAGGCGCGTTTGCCGCGCTGTTCTTTGTCGGCGCATTGGTGGGCAGGGTTGATTCGCGCCTGCTGGCCGGACTTGGCTTCGCGGCGGTCGGGCTGGCCAGTTTTCTGTTATGCCGGTTGAGTTTGCAAATGACGCTCAGCAACGTTGTCCTGCCAAACATGATCGCCGGTTTTGGCATCGGTTGCATTTTCGTGCCGTTGACCACGCTGGCGGTCGGAACGCTGCGCAACGAACAGATCGGCAATGCTTCCGGCCTCCAAAATCTGATCCGCAACATCGGCGGCAGCATCGGGCTCTCCTTTGTTTCCACCCTGCTGCAACGCTATTCGCAAACCCACCAGTCCATGATGGCCGGCCAAATGTCCCCGCTAAATTCTCAATACGAACAAAAATCAGCAGTGCTGCAAAGAGTGTTCGAGCAACAGTTCAGCCCGCCGGACGCCCTGGCGCGGGCGCACGGTTTTCTTTACCGCACGTTGCTCCAGCAGTCCGACTATTGGGCGTTTGTGAATGTGTTTCTCGTGGTCGCCGGTTTTTGCGCGTTCAGCGTTTTATGCGTGTTAGCTTATGAAAAGCCCCGGAAGATTCATGCCGTGGCCCTGAGTGATTAGTGACCAACGATGATATGAAACAACTCCTTCTCATTGATCAAGAGTTTGGCGCGGGTGCCAGCACCATCGGTGAAACAATCGCGAAGCGGCTGGGTTGGAATTTTTTCGACCAGGATCTCACCGCTGAAATCGCGCGACAGGCCAGGATTCCGGTTGAAGACTGTCATCGGCGCCTGGAACGCACGGATCCTTTCCTCCACCGATTGATCAATGTCCTCTGGCGCGGCAGTTTTGACCGGAACCTGCCGTCACCCGACCTGGCCATTTTAGACAGCAACCGGCTGGCTTTTTTGCTTGAACGAGTCATCAGACAAACTGCTGAAAAGAAACCGTGCGTCATCATCGGTCGCGGTGCTCCGTATTTTCTTCGCGACCGCACCGACATTTTTTGTGTGTTTCTGTATGCTCCGCGCGAACTCAAGTTCCGACGGGCGTTCAAGCGTTTCGGCAACGAAGCAGAGGCCATCCATTTGGTGGACACCATTGATGAAGACCGCCGGAAGTTCACAAAACACCAATATGGTCATGATTGGCCGAACCGGCAGTTATTCCATGCCATGATCAACACGAGCATCGGCGACGAAAATACGGGCGAGGCAATCCTGCATCTGCTTCACGCCGCGAATCGAAACGAGGAGGCGAGCAAGACATGAGACCGGCAATGGTCATTTTGGCAGGGTGTCTGGCTCTATTCACCGGTTGTGCCGTGGGACCGGACTATCAACCGCCCAAAGCAAATGTATCCGCACAACAATGGACCTCGCCTCTCACCGGCGGTGAAACGAACGGGCCGGCTGACCTTGCGACTTGGTGGAAGAATTTCGGCGATACCAATCTGGATTCGCTCGTGACGGTGGCCATCCAATCCAATCTCACGCTGCGTGTGGCGCAAGCTCACGTGCGTGAAGCCCGCGCCGAACGTGACGTGGTGTCTGGAAGCTTCTGGCCTTCGGTGGGAACATCGGGTTCCTACTCGCGGAATCGCTATGGCGCAAACAGTTTCCCACCACTGCCGGCTGGCACTCCGCTGGATTACAACCTTTACAATGCCGGTTTCGATGCTGCATGGGAAATTGACATTTTTGGCGGCACACGGCGAACCATCGAAGCCGCCGGCGCTGAAATTGGCGCTGCCATGTTCAGCCAGCGCGACGTGCTGGTTTCGCTGCTGGCGGAAGTGGCGAGGAATTATATCGCGGCGCGTGCTTACCAGCAGCGTCTCGCCATCACGCTTCAAAACATCCAGGTCCAGCAGGAGATTCTGAACCTGACCAGCAACCGTTTTGAAAACGGATTAACCAGCGATCTCGACGTTCAACAGGCCAAGGCGCTGCTGACGGCGACCGAGGCGGAAGTGCCGACGTTGAAAACAGGGTTTGACCAGTCCGTCCATCACCTGGCCGTGCTGCTTGGCCAGCCGCCGGGCGCGTTGATGGACGAAATGTCCGTCGAAAAACCCATTCCTCTGACACCGCCAGCCGTGCCGGTGGGGTTGCCGTCCGATTTGCTGCAACGCCGTCCCGATGTGCAAAAATCCGAACGCGAACTGGCCGCCGCCACGGCGCGCATCGGTGCCGCCAAGGCGGATTTGTTTCCGAAATTTTCGCTGACCGGTTTTGCCGGTCTGGAAAGTCTTTCAACGGCCAATTTTTTTAATTACGCCAGCCGCTATTGGTCCGCCGGCCCGACTGTGCAATGGGAACTCTTTCAGGCCGGCAGCATCCGGGCCAATGTCCGCGTCCAGAATGCCCGTCAGGAGCAGGCGCTGGATGCTTATCAGCAAACTGTGTTAGACGCATTGGAAGACGCCGAAAACGCGCTCACCGCTTATGCGAGAGAACAAACCCGCCGCGAATCTCTGTCCCAATCGGTGCAGGCGAATGAACAGGCGCTTGAATTGTCCACGCAACTTTACAACAACGGCTTGGCGGATTTCTTGCACGTTTTGGATTCCGAACGTTCACTCTATGCAGCCCAGGATGCGCTGGTGCAAAGCGATCAAACGGTCTCGCTCAATCTGGTGCAACTTTACAAAGCACTCGGCGGCGGCTGGGAGGAAGAACTCAAAACCATCTCGGTCTCGTCAAAAAGCCGTTATTAGTGATCGGGTGGAAGGTTTTGAGAGTTCAATCATGATTCGATTTCCAGCCGAACGATCTGACAGGTCAGAACATATCAGGCCGAGGATTGCGTTCGGCGAGCCGTTAACGCGTTCAACAGCGAACTTTAATTGCTTCGCAAAACAAAGTCTGAAGCCGGAATGCTGAAGGACAATGCGAGTCCAAAGGCCGGCCCTCTGTGTGGGGCGCTTGATATGCCCTTTGCCGGTTTGGTCGGACAATTGGCGGGAGCATTCGCCAGGTGTTGAACCGCCGCCAAAAATTTTGCCATCACGTCAGACGTTCTCGTCCATGCGGACGCTGAAGGTCAAGGATGGGTCCAACGGGAACAATCCGCGTAGGATTGATGTCATCGTGCGTGAGGTAATAGTGCCGTTTGATGTGATCGAAGTTGACGGTCTCCGCAATGCCCGGTTGTTGATAAAGGTCGCGCAAATATTCATCCAGGTTTGGATAATCCACAATCCGTCGGAGATTACATTTAAAATGGCCATGATAAACGGCATCAAACCGTATCAGGGTGCAAAAAAGCCGCCAGTCGGTTTCCACAATGTGATTGCCAAAGAGATACCGGCGATTACCCAATCGCTCTTCCAGTTGATCCAGGGCGGCGAACACCGCCCGCACCGCCTTTTCATAGGCAGTTTGAGTCGTCGCAAATCCCGCCTGATAGACTCCGTTGTTCACATTTTCATAAATAAACGCACTCAGGCGGTCTTGCTCATCAGCAAGGTCGGCCGGAAATAAATCAACCGCCGAATCCCCGAAACGGCTGAAGACACCGTTGAACATCCGGCAAATGTCATCTTCGGAGTTGTTGACGATTTGCCGGGTTTCATTGTCCCAAAGCACCGGCACACTCACGTGGCCGGAATATTTTGCATCCGCTGCGAGATAGGCTTCGCTGAGAAACTGGAAACCATTGACCGTATCCCGGCCAAACCCAGGGCCGTCGCGGAAGGCCCAACCACGTTCGTCGCGAACGGGGTCGGCCACCGTGACGCCAACGGCTTGTTCCAGGCGTTTCAGCTTGCGGACGATCAACGTGCGGGAAGCCCAAGGACAGGCGAGCGAAATATAAAGGTGGTAACGGCCTGGGGCCGCAGGAAACGGCGAGGAATTGTCAGCGGTCACCCATGACCGAAAAACATCAGGCTGACGCCTGAATTCGCCGGTGTCGACGCCTTTCACATGAACTGTGTTCATCGGGGCTTTTCAAATTTGACTCCATGGTTTTCAGAAGTCAAAGTCAATTCATCGTTTGGCTAATGTTTTAACTTCCAACACTTGCCAGACGACTCTGGAGTTTCTTTCCCTTGCTGAGGCAAGGCAATGGTATTTCCACGAAGACATAACCCCGGCGAAGGTTCGGAACTCTTCACCGGTGAAGCATCCAAAGTGGCACCGGCTGGCTGATGGGAATGGGCTAAATGGATTCAATATCTGCCTTTTGGCGCGTCCGAACTTTCACCATCGGTATTTCGGCGTCTTCCAGCGGTTGAAAAAGGGTTGAAAACGAAACGTTCAATGCCTTTGCAAGTCTTTCGATGCTTTGCAAAGAAGGATTTCTTACTCCTCTTTCGATGTCGGAAACGTAGGTGCGATGCAATTCGGCGCGCCAAGCCAGTTCGTCCTGGGAAATGCCGGTTTTCCCACGCCATTTTTTAATGACAAGCCCAAATCGTTTTTTTACGTCCTGGTCTTTCATGGATATTCGCCATTGGCATCACTGTTCCGATCATTAATGTCTGGCATGCCTTGGAATTGATTCATTGTTGGGTTCACCATGATTCGCCTATCAACTGGCTGTTGATGGCTTTGGATTCGGAGACTGTTTCAGTTGACTTATGGCAGCATCCACGGACCCTGCGCTTTGAACCTTGGGCGGGCGGATGACAAACGGGAGAATGGCGCTCACCAGCATGATACCGGCAATCAGTTCGAGCGCTTCAGTGTAGAAACCCGTGCTTTGGCGCACCTGCGCGATCAGGGTCGGTCCGCACACGCCGGCAAAACCCCAGGCCGTCAACATGAGTCCATAGATCGAGCCGACATTTCGTGAACCGAAAAAGTCGGCGGCAAACGCCGGCATCGTGCCGAAACCACCGCCATAACACAACAGGACGATGAAGGCGAGAACCGCCAACGCTCCGAAGCTGTGAATGCGAGAAAGCAGAAAGAAGACGATGGCTTGCGTCAGCATCATCACTTGAAACACGCGGATTCGACCGATGAAATCGGAACCCCAGGCCCAAAGCAACCGGCCGGCACCGTTGGCAATCGAAATGATCCCAACCAGTCCGGCGGCCACCACGACGGAAACATGAGTCGTCTCCTGCGCCAGCGGCGCGGCCTGGGAAATGATGGAAATGCCCGCCAGCGTGTTAAAAAAGAGGATCGCCCACAAACCATACCACTGCCAGGTTTTGAGAGCCGCGCCGAGCGTGTAGTCATTGCCGGAGCGCTGCTGTTGCAGTTTGACCGGCGGATTCCATCCAGCCGGGCGATAACCATCGGGGGGATTTTTCATAAAAAACGCCGAGCCTGAAACCAGGATGAAATAGATGATGCCCAGGACGGTGAATGCTTCCGAAACCCCGAATGATGCGATCAAACGCTGGGCAACGGGTGCGGTGATGAGTGCGCCCGCGCCAAACCCAGCCACCGTGATGCCAGTGATCAAACCGCGTTTGTCCGGAAACCACTTGATCAGCGTGGCGAGGGGAACGATGTAACCCAGACCGAGGCCGATTCCACCCAGCACACCGTAACTCAAGGTCAGCAGCAGCAGATTGCCTTTGGCCTGGCCTGCGAGCACCCACCCCAAGCCGTAGCCGAGGCCGGCGACGGCAGCGATGCCGCGCGGGCCGCTGCGCTTCATCCACAAGCCGCCTGCAAAGGCGGCCAGACCGAGCATGAAAATGGCGAGCTCGAAAATCTGTGTGACCTGCGACACCGACCAGCCATAGCTTTGGGTCAGCGGAATCCGGAAGACACTCCAGGCATAGACTGCGCCCAGGGCGATTTGCATCACGATGCCCGCAATGGCGATTACCCATCGGTTTGAACTGTTTGTTTTCATAATTTTTTTTTGAGCTAAATTAAATTGAAACAATTTTTAGGACTGGCGAAGTTGTGCTTCCAGCTTCCGACGCTCAGTGACATCGCGAACAATCCAGACTCTTCCATAATATTTTCCAGCCTTGTCCCGGACAGGCGATGAGTAACGGTCCAGAATCGTTCCATCAACCAGTTCAACGTCGTCGCAGACCAACTCATCCGGGTGGGTATAAAGGCAGGATACTTTCTTGAGAAACTCATCGGGGCGTTGCGTCTGATTCATGAAGAATTTAAGCTGCTCGGTATAATTCTCGGAGATGTGGGCAGGAATTTTCCACAGCGCGCGATGCCGTTGATTTTGGAAGATTATTTCGCCATGACTGTCCACCACCAGAATGCCGTCCAAGTCGAAGTCCACATGGGCCTCGACGAGCATTGTTTTCCAACGTGATTCGTCCTCTGCCTGGTCGCGGGCCGCTTCGCGCACGGCTGGCGGGCTGGACATGTCCGCATTCGCAACTCCGCCTTGCCCTTGATTTGAACTGCTTAAATTCATGCTGATTTATCCGCGGTAAGTTTCGTCAGTCATCGGTGCCCACCGCCGCCGCCAAAGCCCGCCCCACCGGCCGGTGGTGAAAATCCGCCGACATGGCCCGCTCCGCCGGCAGGTTGCGAAAATCCGCCGCCGAACGAACGGTAGTTGTTGAACCGTTGATCGCCCATTTCGTGGCCGAGGGTTTGTTGTTCCAAGTTGGCTCGCGGGGCTTCCGGAGCACGCTGCCAGCGTTGGCCGGTGTTTCGTTCCCAGGTGCCGGATGGATTATGCCGGTAGACAGTGCCGTCACTGCCGCTGTAAACATTATGGGGGGCAGCGGCGCGCGGGGCTGCCGGGGCGATCGGAACCTGTGCGTGAAAGTTGCCGTTGTAGGCACCCGACCGCACGATATTGGGGCGAGCCTCCACTCGGCTAGAGTAAGGGTTGAAGTGGGTGCCCCAATTATGCGACCATGTCCGGCCGTTCCACGCATTGAACCCGTAGTTATGCCCCGCATGCACTATGCCGGGACCCCAGTGGTGATACATGTCAACGTGATTCAGGCTGACATGATTGTAGTCATAGTGGTGGTGCCGCCAACCCCAGCCATGCGGGCCCCACCACGGATGGCACCAGGTTCCCAACCATGCACCGGCTCCGAACCCGAACCCGAATCCGATTCCCCAGTTGTCCGCAAACCCGGCGCCAAAACCATAAGTGCATGGCTCGCCCACCCAGTCGTTTCCGATATAGGGCGGATAATTCCAACCCGTGCCATAGACCACGACGTAGTCCGGGCACACTTCCGTGCCCAGATAACCGGGAGTATAGCCCACATAAACCTCATCTGGCGTCGAGCCGTAAATCTGCGCGTAAGTGACATAATGGAGTGGTGAACTCGCCGGGATGCTATAAATGACCGCCGGCACACTGGCCGCGACGACCCAGGGTCCGGTCGGCAATGCGGCGACAAACCACACTCCGTTTTCAACGCTGTAGTAGGTGTGCGCGTCCACTTCGATGACCGGCGTGGCGGTATTGACTGCGTAAAGCAGCGGCGTGCCTCCGATCGGCGCAAACTGTGGTGTGCCATCATAAGCCACATCCAGCTTCGCTTCGTTGCGTTCCACCGTGGCAGTCTGCGGAATCATGTTGGCAATGACCGCTTCGTTTGCCTGGGGCGTGCCGGGAACCGAGACGAGTGCATTGGCCTTCGGATGAGTCGGCGGGATCTTGGAAAAATCCTTTGGCAACTGATCATAGGGGACAAAATCCCACGGTCCTTCGAGTGAGCTGGCGCCGAACCAGCGGCCCGATATCAAGACGTAGTAACGCTGGTTCATGTCGAAGAAGAAAAGTGCGTTGTCACTGTTTTGAATTTGCATCAAATCGGTTCCCTCAATCGGCACCAGATTGGGCGCGCCTTCGGTCTGGATCAGTTCAGCGGGAACGGTGCTGACAAAGATGGCGGGCGTGGTGGTGACGGCGTTTGTGCTGGGAGGCATCAGGTCCACGCTCTGACCAGCCACCGCAGCTTGCCGCGCCGCCTCCAGCGAAGCGGGAGGACTGGAAGCCAAAGCCCAGGGTCCACCCACGTCCAACGCCTGATACCAGTGGTCGGAAGCATTCAGATAAAAAACGCCTCCGGTTTTTAGGATCAGCGCCCGCGTGTTGATGACCCGCTCGATATCCAAATCCGGCATCGGTCGCAATGCCGGCGGCCCATCCACCAGCACCAACAAGGCTGGAATGGTGCTGTAGATGATGCGTGGCGGGTCGTTTTTAACCGGAACCGTGCTTGCTTTCTTCACGGCTTCAGACATGGCATAAGCCGCCTCGACGTGATCGAGCGCCACGGTCTTGCTGACGGTGGGAACATGCTTGCGGATGATCGCGAGGTATTCATCCTGAACCTCCGGAACCGAGGGAAACTTCGCCTGGGTCACTTCAATATCGTTGAGCGTGACGATCCGTGCCGCCTTGTCCACCTCCGCCCGGGCTTTCATCCAAAACACGCCATACAGCGGCGTTTTCGAGCCGACGGGCGTGATGGCGACTGCCGCCCGGGTTTCAAAATCGGCACCCTCCCACTTTTCGATTTGAGGCTGGTATATGTCCACCTTGGTGCCGTTGTCTTCAAATTCGCGCGGCCAGGCAAGTTCCTTTCCGGCTGGTGTCGCTGCTTGACTGCTCACAGCCGCTGGCATGGCGGGCTGAACAGACAACGGAATGGAGCATGCGATGGCAGCCACAAGCGCGACTGAGAACAGGTTGGATTTTTTCATGGCTTAAAGAATCAAAGTGGTTGTCGTCATGCGGGTGTTGTGCCAAGTGAAGTTCAAGTTTTCAGGTCAAAGAGGGAAAGGTCTGTTTCATCGTCATGTTCCTTGATGAGTGTTGTGGGGCAGGCGGTAAAAAACAGTTCCAGCGTCGGCCAGGCGATGGCTTTCAACAGATGCCCGCCGAGCATCTGGCCGTCACGAAATCCCACCGCGCCATGCGCATGGATTTGCGGGGTGCCGTTGACCAAGGCGACATTGCCGATGAGTGAAATCAACTCCACCTGCTCCTTGATGGGAATGTGGCGATAGGCATTGTGTGCCCGATCGAACCAGCCGAAGCGCGCGCTCTGAAGCGCACCGATGGCGGTGAAATAGCCCGCCGTGAGGTTTTCGCGCGCGGCGAATTCCGTGAGCCCGGAAAGGACTTCGTCACCCTTGGCAAAGACCACGGCGTAGGTCTTCTCGCCACCGGAATTTTCAGAGATCAGGCGGGACTGTAATCCGGGAGCCCGCCCTCGCTCCGTGACCGGACCGGGCCGGGTATAACCTTTCAGTGTTGGCAGGTCCGCCGCTTGCGCCAGGCCAAGACCACTTGCTGCAAGAAAGCCGCAAGTGGCCAGGCCAGATCCAATCCACTGACGCCGCGATATGGACGATGGCCGGTTCATAAACTTGCCATATCAATTACGAACCGGTATTTCACCTGCCCTTTCACCATTCGTTCGTAAGCCTCATTGACCTGATCGATCGAGATGAGTTCCACATCGGAGACGATCCCGTGGTCCGCGCAGTAATCGAGCATTTCCTGGGTTTCGGCAATCCCGCCGATCATGGAGCCGGCGAACTGGCGGCGGCGTCCGATCAAATTGAATGCGGCAATGCCCAAAGGTTTCTCTGGCAGTCCCACCAAGGTCAGCGTGCCATCAACCTTCAATAAATTCAGGTAGGCATTGATGTCGTGTTCGGCGGAAACGGCGTCGAGAATGAAGTCGAAGCTGTTGAGATGCTTGTTCATCTCGCCCTGGTCTTTCGACACGACAACCTCGTGGGCACCCAGACGAATGGCATCGGCCCCTTTCTCCGGTGAAGTGGTGAACAGGACGACGTGGGCACCGAACGAGCGGGCAAATTTCACCGCCATGTGGCCCAGTCCCCCGAGACCGACGATGCCGACTTTCTGCCCCTTGCTCACTTTCCAGTGTCGTAGCGGCGAATAGGTTGTTATGCCGGCACACAGCAATGGCGCCACCGCCGCAAGGTTCAGCTTGTCGGAAACCCGGAGCACAAAGGCTTCGTCCACGACAATCGACTTGGAATACCCGCCGTAGGTGACCCCGCCAAGATGGGTGTCCTCGCTGTTGTAGGTCTGCACCGGACCATGTTCGCAATACTGCTCGAGTCCTTGCTCGCAACTGGAACAGGTCCGGCAGGAATCCACCATGCAACCGACCCCGGCCAGATCACCTTCCTTGAATTTCTCGACCTCGCGACCGACCGCTATCACGCGCCCCACGATTTCGTGGCCGGGCACGCAAGGGTAAACCGTCTGGTGCCACTCATTGCGAACCATGTGCAAATCCGAATGACAGACGCCGCAGTAAAGGATTTCCATCTGCACATCGTTGTCACCGACGTCACGCCGCTGAATCGCGAACGGCCCCAGCGAAGCCGTGGCGGTCTGCGCCGCGTAGGCTTTGATGCCTCCGGGATTGGGATGGTCGCCACCGTTGGTGCTCCCAAAACGTGGGGTTGCAGTGGTCAAGCTTCCACTACGTAGATTGATGCTGGGTTGGGCTGCTTTGATCAGGTCAGATTTCTCTGACTTTTGATGAGTTTTTATTTTCATTTTCATAAGTTTTAAATTGTGAATCTGGTTCGGCAGTCAGACTCCCGAACATACTGACGCTTTCTTTTGCATAACGTGTGCCATGCGGCTGGAAGAGTTTCCATGTAGCTTGAATATGCGTGAATTCAACATCATAGGGTGATTCGGGGCCGGCGAGCTGGTTTCTTTGGAGTTCTGAAAGGCCATTGTGGCGTCGAGCTTTCGACACGGCGTCGTGTGCCCGTCGGAAGACATTAGAATGTGAAGGTCAACGCGGAGTAGGCAAAATCAATGTCGCGGTCCGGGCCGGTGGCCGCGATGAATGCGCCATGGAAGAAATGGGCATAACCGGCGTAAGCGCTGATATAACGATTGAGCCGCCAGTTCACCTGGGTGTCAATTTCGCCGCCAATCGCGCTGGCGTTGCTTCCGCCGCTGTCGCTGGCTCTCAGGATGCTGCCGGATGAAGTATAGACTGCATCCTGATCGTTCTCGCGCCAAAACTGTCGATACTGCACGAGCAAAGTCAGTTGTTTTACGCCGGGTTTGTTTTCCAACAAATCGAGAGTGAACCCCGGATGCACGTCAATGATGTTTTGCCGGCCGATGGCATCAATGGTGCCGAACTGGTCGTGGCCGGAGGGAAAGAGCTGGTCGAACGCGTCGCCGGGATGATTTTGACTTCCGCCGCTGGCGATGTCGAATCCGAGAAATGCCCGTGGCGTGAACAGCATTTGTTCGAGTGTGTATCCGCCGATGGCAGCGACGGAAAATGCCTCGGTATCCTGCCCATTGAACCGTCCTGTCTGATAATCGGCTTCGAGATCAAAATCAAACGGCTTGGGATTGGTTGTAAACCGCGAGCCGAAAGTATAGCGCCTTTCACCGGCGGTGGTTTGGTTAAAGGTGATGCTCTCCCGGTCAACATAGAAGGCATACGTTTCCAACTTTGTCTGTGCCTGCGCCAATGCGCCCGGAATCTTCCAGGTATCATAGATGCCGACAAGATAGGTGTCGTTAACTTCGTTATCGAATTCGTATTGCAGCACATGCACCGGACGCGCATAAAACACATCCAAGGTGTTCTCCGGCGTGGTCAAGGTTCCCCGCACTCCGTCCCAATTCCGGCGGACGTTTGTCCAATCGGATACTCCGATGAGACGCTGGGCGCCGAAAACCATGACTTGTCGCCCGCCGCGCAGAGTGAAACTCGCGTCCGTGGTTATCGGCAACGTGAAGTCAGCAAAAGCCTGATAAAGATCCTCCTGATTAACGTCGCTGGCGCGCGGTCCGCCATCGCGACCCTGTTCCGTGGCGCTGATTCCCTGGACAAAAACCCGAAAATACGGACTCAAATGCAGGTCTGCATCGAGCAACACACGGATCAGATTGTATCCGTCTGGACTCTGGGGACCGCTCCCGAACAAATTGTTGTCGAAGTATTCATACCGATCGCGCACTTGCCCGCCGAACGTGAGGTAACTGTCACCCTGTTTGTCCAGCGGGATATACTTGAGCGAATCGAACAGATTCGTGCGCGCCGCAGGATCTTTCAGATAGCTGTAGTCTTCATCGTAAGTAAGGGCTGTGAAAGCCGGTGGCGTCACAGCCGCCGGAATACTATCCGCCGCATGGGCGCAGTTTATGCCGGTATAAACCATTACACTGGCCGCAAGCAGCGGGTGGGGAACTTTTATGAGGTTGCGGCCGTTGATGTTGCTTTCTGTTTTTTTCTTGTTTCTCATAGTCTGTGAACGGAGTTTGATGGTTACCATGCGAGTGTTGTGTGCTGTATCCTGGTTCTTAACAATTATCCTGGAATCGGTTTGGTGACCCTCGTTGGCGAGATTGTCCGCATGGCAGGTTTGTTCTCTGGCCCTCGAATGAATGCGGTGAAAATTCCAGTGGCCGCAACACCCGCGCAGGCCAGCAGCGCGGCATGAAAGCCGGTTAGAAAGTTTGTTTGCGCAGCGGTTGTTTCATCAGCCACGCCTGAATGGACAGCGTTGGCTGCGAGCAATGTCCGGCCCGCCGCCGCGCCTCCCAGCCCGGTGAAAATCGCACCGGCCAGGGCCACGCTCAGGCTTTGACCGAGCACCCGGCCCGTTCCGAGCAGGCCGGAGGAGTCACCTTGTTCGCTCGCGGGCGCAGAGTTCATCAACGCGCGCGCATTCGGAGTCATGAACATCCCCTGGCCGGCACCCGTGAGCAGCAGCGGCCAGATGATGGCCCAATCCGAACTGTGTGCATCCAGTCGCGCCACGGCACAAAGACCAAGACACGCCACGGCCAGTCCCCCCGAGGCCAGCCAGCGTGAACCGAAACGATCCGCGAGCGAGCCGCTCAACGGGGCCATGACGGCGAGGCTCAACGGCATGGCCGTGAGGAGCAAGCCGGACTTGGCCGCCGAAAAAACGCGCAGTTCCTCGAAATAAAACGGCAGAATGAATCCGACCGCAAACAAGGCCAGCATCCCCACAGTCATGGTGATCAAGGACGATGTGAATACGCTGTTTCGCAGCAGGCGCACATGGATGATTGGATCAGCCGCCCGGCGCTCCACGGTCGGCAACGCCAGCAGGGCTGCCAGACTGACACCGAAGCAAAGGAGCGAACGCCACGAACTCCAGCCCCATTCCGAGGCGAATGAAAGCACCAGCGTCAGCGGTGCGAATACGGCGGCGAACAAGACCGCACCGGGCAGATCAAACTGCTGGCGGATCGTGCCAAAAGTATCCCGCAGCACCTTTTGTGCGCCCACGAATCCAATAATGCCGACCGGAATATTCACATAAAAAATCCAGCACCAGCTCCAATGTTCAGTGATCAGGCCGCCCACGATTGGGCCCACGCTGGAGCCCAGGCCGATGACGACCACGTTGCAGCCCATGGCCAGGCCGCGCTTCTCAATTGGAAAAGTGTCGGTGATGATCGCCAGACTGGTCGCGAACAGAAGCGCGCCGCCGAGACCTTGGAGAGCGCGGGCGGCAATCAGCAGCGGCAGCGAGTTGGCGGCGCCGCAAATACCGGAGCCAATTGTAAAAAGCGCGATCCCTGCCAGCCAGATTGGCTTGCGCCCGACCATGTCGGACAAACGCCCGAAGGTCAGCAAGGTGGCCGAAACGATTACAAGGTAGGCGATGATGACCCATTCCATCGCTCCGCCAACGGGACTATGGAATGTCTGGGCGATGGATGGGAGACTAATGTTAACAATCGAAGCATCCAACATGATCATAAACGTTCCAACCGCGACCAAGGCAAACGGGATCCATGGATTGTCCGGTTCCTGCCGCGCCCCGGTTTTGATCACTATGGATGGAGTCCGGTCATTCATGGTTTGGGTTTGGTTATGCGATCCAAGGATGCGTCTTTGGCGCTCGCGGCTCACTCACTCGAAGCGTAGTTAAACTGGCTGAAGTTCTCCGTCCGCACGGAGGGAGATCACCGCAGAGCTGTGCGCAAGGTAGTCATAGATGGCTGAAAAATCTTCCTCGCCATGGCCTTCGCGGATTGCGAAGCGATAGAGTTCCTTCGCCGCGTTCGTTACGGGCATGGGCACCCCAGTTTCGTAAGCGCTCACCGTGGCGAGCTGGAGATCTTTCTGCAACCACTGCAAAGGGAAATCCGCGTGCCCAAAATCCCCCTTTTCGATGCGCTCCCGCTTGACCGCAAGGAAAGGTGCCGCCGCCGGCCCGCCCAATAATGTATCAAGCAATAGCTCACGGGACAGTCCGAGAGATTCGCCCAGCACCAACCCTTCAGCAAACCCGGCCATTACGGTGCCCAGCAATTGATTCATCACCATTTTAAGCGCGGCGCCCGTGCCGGGGCCGCCGCAGTGAATGATTTTGCTCCCCATGCATTCCAGCAAAGGCCGGCAGGATTCCAAATCCGCCGCCTCACCCCCGACCAAAAAGGTGAGTTTGGCTGACGCCGCCATGCCTTTGGAGCCACTCACCGGAGCGCCGAGGAAACGAATGTCGTGCGCCTCTGCCTCGGCGGCCATTTTTTTCGAGAACGACGGATTGACGGTGCTGCAATCAATCCAGATTTGGCCCGGCCCCAATCGGGAAAGAAATCCGTCCTGGCCCAAGGCTGCTTCTTCAACGGCCTCAGGATGCGCCAGCATGGTGAAGACTACCTCCACTTGTGACGCCACTTCGGCCGGGGAGTCGGCCCAGCGCGCACCGGCAGCCAGCAAAGACTCCGCCTTGTCACGCGTCCGGTTAAAGTTGACCAGGATGTGGCCGCCTTTTTGCAGGTTGGCCGCCATGCGGCTGCCCATGATGCCCAGACCGATGAATCCGATTTTCATTGGCTCCTCCCGGCGGGTTCGGCGACCGCTTCAATCTCCGCAAGGTCCGGCTCAGCAAGCTGAACACCCGCCGCAGCGACCATGTCATCCACCTGCTCCGGCTTGCGTGCGCCGACAATCGCGGCGGTCACGGCGGGATGCCGCAGAGTCCAGGCAATTGCGACCGCACCCGGGGAACAGCCGTGCCGTTCTCCAACCGCGCGCAACCGTTCCACCAGGTCCAGGTTGGCTGACAATTTCGGCTCGTTGAATTCAGGATCACGTTTGCGCCAATCGTCGGCGGGCAGCTTGGCGATGCGTTCCCGTGTCATGGCGCCGGTCAACAGCCCGGAGGCCATGGGTGAATAGACGATCGTGCCGATTTCCGACTCGTAGCAAAACGGCAGGATCTCCGCCTCCACTTCCGGACGAACCAGCGAGTAAGGCGGCTGCAACGAGGTGATCGGAGCGATGGCTTGCGCCCGCTTCATCTGTTCAACATCAAAATTCGAAACGCCAATCCAGCGCACCTTGCCTTCACGTTGCAACTGCGCCATCGTGCTCCACCCTTCTTCCAGCTCGTTCACATCGTCCACCGGCCAATGAATTTGGTAGAGGTCAATCGCCTCTACTTTTAGCCGGCGCAGACTGTCCTCGCATTCCTGCCGGATGGAAGCCGCCGTCAAATCGTGACGCGTCTGGCCTTGCGCGTCCCAACGGAGACCGCATTTGGTGAAGACATACGGCTGCGGACCGTGCCAGGTCTCGAGCGCATGGGATACAATTTCCTCCGAGTGTCCGATGCCATACACCGCCGCCGTGTCAATCCAGTTCACGCCCAACTCCAGCGCGCGGTGAATGGCGGCGACAGAATCACTGTCGTTTTGTTTTCCCCAGGCGAATTGCCAGCCCGAGCCACCGATGGCCCATGACCCGTAACCCACGGGTGTGATTGACAAATCTGAATTTCCAAGCTGTTTCGTTTTCATGTGGCTTGATGTGTGTGTGTTCATAATTACTTTCCTATATGCGATGGTTGTATTTGTTTTCTGGTTTGTTTACGACTTGGTGGTTGGTTCATTTTCACTTGCCACCAGGTGGCGGCGGATCGAAATGGATGATCGTGGTGCTTGGTGCGCTTGGCATTTGCAGGCGAAGATATGATTTTTCACAAGCCGTATGGCAGGCATTGCAGCCCTCAATGGTCTGACGATACGCCGTCCTAAAACGTGCCATGTCCTTGTTTGTGATGGCTTGATCAACCTGCGCCAGCAAACTATTATTCACTGCGTCCAAAATACCCTTCAAATTCACATCGCCCGCCTGGGTCTTGCGCACAGGTTTGATCCGCACAGCCAGTTCCAGATATGATTGCGTCTTGCGCAGATAATAACTGGCCAACGGCCAGTTCTGTTTGTCGCCGGCGAACCAAAGGTTCTCGAAGTGGTAGCCCGCATCCTGCATCGCGTGGGATTGATCGGGCAAACGGTCATTGAGTGTTTGCCTGTCCATTGGCGCGGCGGCAACCTCGCCCGGTTTCGGCGCCGGCATCTCTTGAGAGCGGGCATTCGGCTCGAACAGGAATTCAAACGCGCAGACCAGCAGCAAGACCGCTCCGACCGAGGCTGCAAGCAGGACGCCAAATCGGAAATTAACGAGTTGTTTCATAAGTCGCCTGTGGCTGTGCCATCCAACTGTCGGACGGGATTTCGGGGACACCGGGATAAACCGTGTAGCCGATGAGGTTGGCCAGATTTAAAAAGCTCTCTCCGCCGCCCGCCAGACGGACACTGAGGGTGCCCTTTGAAAGCAACCGCTGCATATAGGACTGGCTGTCGGCGGGAAGTTTCACCAGCGTTTCGTTCATCAGATAAACCTGGCTGCCGCCGCGCATTCGTAAGTTGAGAAACGAGACCAGGAAGTCACCCGTCCGGCGCCGCTGCTTTCGTTTTTGCAGGCCGGAGGAATGATTTGAAGGCACATGCTTGCGGAACTCCGCTTCGGTCAGTTCAACAATATCCGCGTGATCATCGGGAATATGTGCGAAGCCATCCCCATCATGAACAAAGTCTATGCGGTTGATTTGCGGACAGACAAAAACGGATTTCGAATAGTCATCGGCGACGACGATTCGAGTCTGGGTGAACAAATGGGATGGATTGATTTGCTGGAGGATGCTTTCCGCGATTTCAACGTCGGGTTGCACAAAAATTTCCCTGGAGCCGTCCGCGAAGTGGATGCGGATTTCCAGCGCCGGACGAATGCTCCTTTTCTTGGAGGAGCGCGTGTTGACTTCAAGTGCAATCATATCTTGCGTTGATTTGCATTGATTGTGCCAACCTCATATCCACCAGGATTGATCGTCAAAAACAGTTGCGGCTGAACAAAGAACGATTGGATTGTCTGGGCGGAAAATTCTTCAGCACCCTTGATTGGCGTCGAGGTTTCGACGGCACGTCGAAGTTACGTCATTGGGGGACTACGAAGGCTGTGCAACAAAACCAATCGCAATTGCTCCCTAAAACGTCAGAGAAATGGTGGCGCACGAAAGCGACGAACACATTGGCCAGGTCACCGCAATTCCGGAAATTTGTTCAACTCTTCAGATCTGCGAAGCGGCGGTTCGCTTGAATAAAGCTGGCGGCGGTGCCATCGGCAGGATTTACGAAATGCACGTCGTCCGGCTCCCGCCTCGGCGTGTCAATGGAAAGAAAGACCACCGGTTCTTCCAAAATGTCCGGCATCGCATGGACGGTGCCCCGTTCAAAGAACAGGAGCTGGCCGGGACCAAATTCAGCCTTCCCGCCTTCGTCATTCATCCAGAATGTCCCTCTCCCGGAAAAAACGTAGAGGTATTCGTCGCAATGCAAGTGGTAGTGCGGCGGGGTGTTTTGATAGACCCGAAAAACTCTGGCACTGGCAGTCTGACGGTCAACCAGATAGTGATCAAGCAGCAGCGTGGCCGCCGCGGGCGGAAAGGAGGCAGCCACGGCCGCAATGTCGAAACGACCGGTCGCCTTCGGAGCATTATCTTGAGAGTTCATAACGATTGGCACAGCGGATTCAGGTTTTGAGGATTCCTCCCCCATGACTTCTCCATTGGCGAATGCGCTCTCCGCCGGCGTAAATGTTCATCCGTTCGCCGCGTAGAAAACCGACCAGTGTCTGGCCGCTATCCCGCGCAAACTCCGCCGCGAGACTGCTCGGGGCCGAGATCGCGGCGACGATGGGAACGCCTGCCGCAAGCGCCTTTTGCATCATCTCGAATGAAGTGCGGCCGCTCAACAGCAGGATGTGCTGGCGCAGCGGCAACGAGTCTTTTAATAAAGCCCAGCCGATCACCTTGTCGAGTGCGTTATGACGCCCCACGTCTTCACGAAGCACCAGCAGGTTCCCGGCAGGGTCAAACAAAGCGCACGCGTGCAAACCGCCGGTGCGTTTGAAGGTTTCCTGTGCCGAGGAGAGCACCGCCGGCAAATCGAAAAGCACTTGCGGATCAACTTCGAAATCATCCTCAATGGGTGGAAATTGCTGGCGAACCGCCTCAATGGACGACTTGCTGCAGATGCCGCAGCTCGACGAAGTGAAAACGTGGCGGGTCAGCTTCTTGAGATCCATGGCTTCCGGATTTTTCAATTGCACGTTGATGACATTGCCGTCCGACCGGTTCATCTCCAGCCCTGTCCGGGAAGCTTCTTTGCCGGGGACCGCTTCGCTGACGTCAATGCGTCGGCCACTGGCGTCGCGTGCCGGAAACAGGCAATGATGTTGGTGCCTGATGTCAACCAGGTCGCTGACCGTATGCAACAACCCCTCGGTCACGAGAAAGCCCGCCGCCAGTTCGCGATCTTCGCCCGGCGTCCGCATGACAATGGCGATGTTATGCCCTTCGACCCGGATTTCCAGCGGCTCTTCGGCAGCGAGAAAATCCCGGTCCTGACTCACGGCGGAGCCATTCATCCGCTGCATCGCAACCTCTCTGACCGGCCGGGCAAGCAAAGATAAGTTTTTCATGCATTACCATAGCACCGACTGTTTCTGCGCCAAAATTGCCGGTTACTTCGGCACAACGACGAGCTCTTCCTTCGGAATCGCGTCGTAGGTCGCCTGATCAATATTCAAGTGCGCCATCACCAGTTCCGGCGGCGTGTGGGACAGCCACTCCGAGAATGACATGTCCTGATACAGGTTGCTCTTGAACATTTCCAGAAATACCAAGTCGGTGTCCCCGGTATTCTCGACGTAATGCAGCAGGGTTTTGTCCACATAGCCAACGTCGCCTGCCTGAAAGTCCAAAGTGCGGGCGCGGTTGCCGGTCGCCACCACGGTCATCCGTCCCTTGCCGCTGATGTAGTATTGCCACTCGTCGGCGTTCGGGTGCCAGTGCAGTTCCCGCAATCCTCCGGGACGGACGGTGACCATCGCCATCGCCACCGTGGTGGCGATCTTGAACGTGTTCGAATCGACAATGCGCACCTCGCCGCCTTTCGTTTTCTTGGTCGCCGGCTGCTCCAGGGTGCGAAACGCGAAATCCGTGGAGGTTGGCCCCAACGATCCGGCGGCCGTTTTCTGATCGGCTTCCAGTGGTCCCGGAACCTTTGTCTGGAAGATGAACAGCTCGCGGTTGGGGACGTTGGCCAAAGACGGCTCGGTCACCCCAAAGTTTTTTGCCAGCACCTCCGGCGGGATGTGCGACATCGAGTCGCTCAACAGCACCGTCTCGGCTTCCGAAAAATTTCCGTCATCGAACACCAGCATGAATTCGCAACCGTCCGGGCCAAGTCCCTGAATCGAATGCGGAACCCCGCTGGGAAAATACCACAGGTCATTTTGCTTCACGTCCGCGACAAAGCTCTTGCCATCCTTGTCAATCGCCGTGATCCGCGCATTCCCATAGAGCATGATGGCCCATTCGCCCGCCGTGTGCCAGTGCAGCTCGCGGACGCCGCCCGCCGTGAGCCGCATGTTGACCCCGGCCATGGATTTTGAGACCGGCAGTTCCCGGACCGTCACCTCGCGTGACCATCCGCCTTCATAGACCCGTTTGTTCGCAAGGGAGAATGGATACTTGAAGGTCGGAACCAAGCTCTTGGAATCCGTGGCAGGCGGCCACATGGAATCCGGGTTCTGGCCATCCAGCGCCGGATTGCCCGGGCCAGGATCGCTGGTGCTTCGATCCGCAGCCAGTGCCGGCGCCATGCCAGCAGCGGCCAGCGCCGCCGCCCCGACCCCCAGAAATCCACGCCGGGTGAGCTTGTCATGTTTTGGTGGTTTCCCATCCACCACTGTCATTTGATTGGTGTTTTTCATATACAACCAGGTTTCGCATAAATCGGGCCAACCGTGGAGCAAGGCGGTTAACCTCGAAGAAAGGCATCGTGGTTAAACGAGAAATCAATCCGTCATTCCGCAAGCGACGATTTCCCCGCTCCAAAAATCCAGCGAATCGCGTCACCAGTTCGACAGTGCGTCGAATCTTCGTCATTCAAGCGAGGCGTAACAGGTGACCGATCTCGGCCCCGGGGACCGTGTTGCATTTGATCGCCGCTGTGCCGGGCCGGTTCTTGGGTGACAGGCAGTTTGCCAGATGCGTTCCAAAATTTTCGTTTCAGAGATTGGATCTGCCACACCGTGCTGATACCAGCTTCAGCAATTCATTGGCGGCACGACTCGGCGGACGTTGCTACGGCCAAGCGGCAACGATTTTGCGGTTCGGGCGCGGCGTGGAAAACGAGCGGTATTTTGGCAGGTCGTCTCGTTCGGATTGCGCCGCCATCGTGGGCACCAGTGAGACGCCCAAGCCGGCGCGCACGAGTGACTGGATTGTCTCCAGTTGCGCGCTGCGGAAACTGATGTTCGGCTTCAAATCACGCCGGTCACAAAAACGCAGCACTTGATCACCGAGGCAGTGGCCTTCCTGCATCACGATGAACCGCTCATTTTTCAGGTCAGTCGCATTGACCGCGCGCTTGTGAACGAGTGGATGCTCGGGTGGCAAGGCCAGCATCAATTCCTCGGAAAATAATTCGCGTACTGCCAGCCGCTTGTTGTGAATGGGATGGCTGGCGAGCGCAAAATCAATTTCATGCGCCAGCGCCAGTTTCAGCAAACGCGCCGTCGTATCTTCCTGCACGACGATTTCCACGCCGGGAAATTTGGTTGTGAATTTGACGATTGCTTCCGGCAGCAAATACGGCGCAATCGTGGGCAGCACCCCGATGGTCACGACGCCACTCAACAGCTCCTTCGCATCAGACGCCTCGCGCCGGGCGGCGTCCACTTCGGCCAGGATGCGCGCCGCGCGCGATGCAGGAACGCTTCACCGGCGGGCGCAAGTTTTGTTTCGCGCTTCATGCGCTCAAACAGCCGTTCGCCCAGCTCGTCCTCCAATTTTTGGATCTGCTGGCTTAGGGATGGTTGGGACACATGACATTGTTCGGCGGCGCGCGAAAAATTTCCCAGGCGGACCTCGGCAACCACGTATCGATTTTGTTTTACGCCATCGACAGTGCCAACGGCGACTGGACAGGCGAGGCACTTTGAAGAAGTTTACCCTGTAATAACCACAACCAATAACCAGGCATCTAAAAACATATGAACACATCAATTGATGGAATAAAGATACCGGACACCAAACTCGCACGCGAAATCACTGAGCTGGTCAGGGAAACCGAAGTACCCCTGCTGTTTCACCATTCCAGCCGCGTTTACTATTTCGGCGCACTGGCGGGCAAGCACCGGGGCCTCCGCTTTGATGCAGAACTGCTCTACGCCGGCGCAATGTTCCATGACCTGGGGCTGACCCGCCAGCACAGCAGCGCCGGTGAGCGATTTGAAGTTGACGGAGCGAATGCCGCCCGTGATTTCCTGCGCAGCCATGGCATTTCCCAACACGAAATTGACCTGGTGTGGACCGCGATTGCATTGCACACGACCCCGGGAATTCCCCAACACATGCACCCGGTGATCGCACTCGTAACCGCCGGGGTTGAAATGGACGTGCTCGGTCTTACTTATCAGGAATATAGCAATGCCGAACGGGAAACCATCGTGAAGGCGCATCCGCGCCCGGAACATTTCAAGGAAGACATCATTCAGGCATTTTACGACGGGATCAAACACAAGCCGGCGACCACGTTTGGCAACGTAAAAGCCGATGTCATCGCGGACAAGGAACCGGCCTTCAAGCCGGGCAACTTCTGCAGCATCATCCGGCATTCGGCGTGGCCGGGCTGACGATTCACGGCGAATGCACAGCTACGCCGACGGTTCGACTTGATGTCGAAATCACGACGCCTGGCACGAAGCGAAAAGGCTTCGGCGATTGCTGCTTGGCCGCGAAATTTCCCTTTAAAACCTTGCCGGAACGATTGATGAAACGAAGTCTGGCAACCGGATTCGTGTTTGGCATTGGACATGCGATAAGCCAGCCAATGAAAAATTTACATTCAGACTTGCCTCACGAACGTGAAGCTCCCGGGGATGCGATAAGGCGAACCGCCGAACGGCCCAAAAAAATCCACATTGTGTTTGAAGACGATTCAAACGCCCGCGGCACTGAAATCTTGATCAAACACAGCAACGCCTCCGCCAGGACTTCCCTGCCCGAGTTAAGCAGCCACACAGAGTTTGATTGCCTGCCCACCATCAGGGCCACGTTATGAATCTGGGTGCCCTCATACCTGCCTCGCCGCGTAATGGTCCAGACATCAGGGACTCTTCAAAGCCGTCCGATCTGATTCACGCACGGCGAATTCTCATCGCAGAAGATGACAATATGATCCGCCAAATCATTTCCGACTTTCTGGTTGGCGACGGTTATATTGTGAGCGCGGCTGCCGATGGCGAACAAGCGTGGGAGGCGCTTCGCCGCGACAACTATGATTTGCTTGTCACCGACAACTCAATGCCTCGTCTCACGGGCATAAAACTCATCGAGCGGATTCGCAAGGCGGGCATGAGCCTGCCAGTCATCGTTGCCTCCAGCTCTTTCTTCGCGTGGGATGTTCGTGAATATCGGCACCTCCAAATCGCAGCGGTCCTCCCGAAGCCCTTTGGCGAGCTGGAATTCCTGGATACCGTGAGAAATGTTTTGTCGTCGAGCGAAGACCCGGGAGCAAACGGCATCGCTCGCAATGACCACAACCAAGGGGGAGGGCACTCATTGCCATTAATTGAATAAAAGCAGGAAAACAGGATGCAACTCAACCAACCAGAAGATTCGACAATGAAAGCACTGATTATTTACGACGATTTCCATTCGGCAGCGGAGGCGAATGCAACACTGCAACATTCGGCCCATAGAGAAGATTTAGCCGTGCAATGGAACATCCGGCCGTGGCGGGTGGACCTGTTGAAATTCCCGCCAACCGCGGATGCGGCGCTGGCCGAAGCTCTGGATGCTCACCTGATTGTGTTCGCCGGCCACAGCGCGCAGTCGCTTCCTTTCTGGCTGGAGCGCTGGCTCGAACAATGGGCCAAATACCGGCGGATCAAGGATGCCGCGCTGGCGGTGGTTGGTGCGGGAAGCTCAGAGGCGCTTGCTTCGGCGTCAGCCAAACCTGATTTGTCCCAGTTCGCCAGACGTCACGATTTGAGTGTTTTTATTGACGGCAACATCAGGAGCGCCCCGGCTTCAATTGAAGACGGGGCATCGTCCGGCGAAGGCCAGCTGCACGAACACGAACTGTCCATGTCTCCGTTCCTGCCGCAGACCCTGGATGCAAAAACCCGTGATGCGTATCGGGGCTGGAGCATCACCGGGCTGCCGACGCATTCTTGAGCCTTTAAACCAGGTCCATCCTATTAGCCAGGTCACGTGCCCCCCAGGCCGACGATGATTAAAGACGCCATGGCTACGGACAAGAAGTGGCGACCCACCGGACTGCGTCCTGCCGTCGACAGCTCCGCCCGCGAGGCTTTTTGTCCAAAACCTTTTCTCGAGTCCCGGGCAGATCAGTCATGAGAGTATTTCGAGGGTTGCAAAAAATGCGGCGCAAGCAAGGCAGGGTTTGGTTCGTGGCAGATAATTCGATCCGGGCCTCGCAGAATTCAAGTGACGACGATTCGACGCATTGCCGGACGGACGACGCGATTTGCGTGAGGAAAGAATTGTTGCGGCCCATGCTTCAATGCCGCAGTTCGCTCCAACCCCTTTGCCGCAACGAAGATTGCTCAACCGCGCCAATCGTCGGCCTCGGTTTGGCATGAACAGTGCAATATGACCACCAGACGCCCGGGAACCGGGTGCATCGGTAAAACCAGAAATAATCGAAACAAAACAGTATGAAACTCAATGCTCACATTCAAATTTCGGTCGTGGCGGCGCTATGCGTGCTGTCACTCAGTCCCGCAACGGTATTCGCCGGCGGGCTCGGGGGGCTCGGTGGCGACTTAGCCCCCATCCATGATTATGATTTCGGGGATCCAGGACTGGATCCCACTCCCGAAACGATGCGGCCCTCCGAGGAACGCGGCGTCATCAAGTCCGTGGACCTGAACGCTCACACGCTGGTGGTCACGGGGCACAAGAAAAACACCGACCAGAAGTTCCAATGGACCGACCAGACAAAGTTCATCGAGCATGACAAGAGCGTCACCACCAGCGACCTCAAGGAAGGCGAGCGCGTGCACCTCATTTATATGGCGGGGAGCACCACCCCCACCTTGAAAAGTGTCCATATTAATTCCGCCAAAACGAACGCGCCCAGCGTTCAAAACAATTCACCTGCAAGGAGCAGCGCCGATTAACTCCCGCCAGCGCCTTCGCTGCGGAGGTATTCGTTTCCAAAAAGGGGAGAATGGATATTGAGAACTCCATCACCTATCAGGCGGCGTTGATCCGATTTCGCGCCGGCCCGCCTTCGATCCTGCACCGCCATGAAACGAATCCAAAACCGTGCCGCCGCCAGGTGCGTTGGCAGCAGAGAAGGCGAATCATCGCGCCATGCGGTGTGAAGCCCAGATAGACGGATTTGCTTTCCGATCCAATAGGAGGGAACATCATGGATAATGCCAACGTCATGGAAACGCCCGCAAGCATCATACAGACGGGATGCATGGAAGTTCGCCGGCTCTACATTGCGCCGGGTCATAATTTCTTCGGGCGCCACGGTCAACCCCCCGCCGAAAATCCGATTGTAGAGATGGCGGAGTTGGAATGTGTTGCCGGACGCGGCCTGCGAGGCGACCGTTTTTTCGACTATCGGGAAAATTACAAAGGCCAGATCACCTTTTTCGCCTGGGAAACCTACGAAGCGATTTGTCTCGCACTCGGCGTGCGAGACAAAATGCCGTCCACGTTTCGTCGCAATGTGATCACCGCCGGGGCGGACCTGAATGAGCTGATTGACCAGGAATTTTGGGTTCAAGGGGTGCGCTTTCGCGGAATGGAAGAATGCCGGCCGTGCTATTGGATGGATCAGGCATTCGCGCCCGGAGCGAACGAATTTCTAAAAGGACGGGGCGGACTCCGAGCCGCGATTCTAAACAATGGGATTCTTCGGGCGAATCCTCCATGACCTTAAGTGCCATCCTCATCGCTGGCAGGCTTTCGCGTCGCATGGGTGCGGACAAGGCTGCTTTACTCATCGCTTTTGAACCATGGTGGGACGGTCGCTTACTTTGTTAGTAACCACCGTAACGGTTGGACTCGAACCTCGCTGTCATTTTCATTGCCGCTTCTCAGTCGAGCGAAAACCAGGCGAATTGTAATCGTGTCCACAATTTAAGGTTTCATGACACCTCATTTCGATATGAAATCGGCTGGTCGAGACGAGAATGTTTTTTTACTCGGCGGGCGTTGCCATCAATGGAACACCTTCGGCGCAATGTGGTAAAAAATGGACCGGCCAACAGCGAAAAACCCTGATCTCGCTGCCCAGAAAACGGGAGCGGGTCGAGTCAGCAATACGTTGATACTGGCCATCGTTGAGCTCCTCCCGCACATCTTGCTCCAGACCCACTCAAAAATCTGTTGACGACGGGGGGGCGACACTCCGTCGAATACAAGACTCAAGGTGGAAATTGCAAATGGCCGTCGGTCGTCGTCTGAAAGAATGATCGTTCTTACAGTTAATTACCCCATAAAGCCTTGCATAAATTGATCAATTTTTTCCAAGGGTTGGCCTGTTATATGCAAATGCAGGATAAATATGAAAAGCGCTGGTCCGATATTACCTGGTAACAACCCCAGTCGCCTTTAAAACAAAAAATTAAACAAAATAAATTAACCAATTAAAAATTCGGCAAGGGTTGAGGGGTGAATCGCCGGAAGCTGAAGTTTTTCCATGTTATGAAAAGTCCATTACTTAAACTTGATAAATCAATCAACAAGCCCGTTCTGAAGCATCTGGTACGTGCGTTCACTTTGATTGAACTGCTGGTGGTCATTGCGATTATTGCGATTCTGGCGGCGATGTTGTTGCCCGCGCTGGCCAAAGCCAAACAGCGGGCGCAGGCGGCCACTTGCTTGAGCAATCAACGACAGCTCGCTCTGGCCTGGACCATGTATGCGGATGACAATCAGGGCTTGATTGTCAATTTCGACACCGCAAACAATTTCATTTCAGGTTTGCCCTGGCGCTTTGCAACTCCCAACCCCCTGCCAAACACGATTGGCATGTCGGCGCAAGACAAGGATGTCGCCATACTCCAGGAAGGTTACAAACAGGGCGGGCTTTACCAATATGCGCCCAACGTCAGTGTGCTGCATTGCCCGGCAGACAAAAGATTCAGCGTTCCATTTGTGATCAATCCCCCGGCTGCACCCGGTTCGTTTGCTTATGGGAGTTACTCGGGTGCCGGTGGACTCAATGGCATTGTATATCCGCCGGATGTGGCCTTGACAAAACAGGGGGCCATTCTGCGTCCCAGTGAAAAATTTCTTTGGGTGGAGGAAAATGATCCGCGGGGTGAAAACCTGAGTTCGTGGGCGATGAATCTCGGAACCGCGCCGTCATTTACGGATTCCGCCTTTGTAGATTCCGTGGCTGCCTGGCACGGAACCACCAGCACGTTTAGCTGGGCGGACGGGCATGCCGAAAATCATAAATGGTTGGACGGCGCAACCCTCACCTACGCTTCGAGCCAGGATCCGGCCAAATATTTTAATTCCTCCTTGTTGCCGACATTTTCCACCAGCCCAAATGATCTTTATTTTCTATCCACCGGATATGCCACGCAGCGAAATCCGTGAGCATTTTTCATTTCAACCACCCATCCCGACAACTCCCTCCTGCCGAATTATGAAAAAACAAAATTGGATGTGAGCGGACCTTCCGACCAGACTTTGACGCTCGCCAGCGGTCAAACCTTGGCTGGCATCGGTGCCATCAATGGCAGCCTGGTCATATTGCCGGGGCAACCTTGTCACCCAGCGGAACCAACACCACCATTGGCATCATGACCGGCACCATCGCCGCCAGTCGTTCCGTCACCTTGAACGGAACAACGGTGATAAAATTGAATGGCTCGGGCGTCAATGACGCGTTTTCAGCTGTCAGCCAGGATGGTGGCGCATTAAAATCGTCGCTGGATGCATTCATGAAAAAAAAATTCATTTATTCAGTCGCTCTCGCGGCTTTCTGTTGCGGGCAAACCTTCGCCGCAAACTTGGTTCAATATGTGAACCCGTTTATCGGCACGCAGGTCGGCTCCGGCAACACGTATCCCGGCGCGCAGGTGCCCTTGGGCATGATTTCCTGGAGTCCGCACTCCGCTGACTTCGGGTGGTCGCCGGGCGGTTACAGCTATGGCAACGACAAAATCAACGGCTTCGGCTTGATTCATTTGAGTGGTGCGGGTTGCAGCGTCACCTGTGAACTGCCATTCATTCCCTGCACCGGCGATTTGAAGCTGTCGCCGGCGACGCATCGCACTGTTTACGCGTCCGCTTTTTCCCACACGAACGAAACCGTCACGCCGGGTTGTTATTCCGTGAACCTTTCAACGTGGGGTATTCACTTTGAGAATACGGTGACTGCGCGGTCCGGCATTGCACATCTTGACTTTCCCGCGACCAACGCAGCCAACCTGGTTTTGGATCCGAATGCCGATGGAGTGGGCTTGCAGGATGGTTGCATTTTCATTGATCCCGCCCATCGGATCATTTCCGGCTGGGCGAAGAGCGGCAGCTTCTGCGGCATCAAGGGCAGTGAATATGTGGTTTATTTCTCGGCGGAGTTTGACCGTCCATTCAAAGCATCCGGCACCTGGAGCGATGACAAAAAAAATCCCGGTTCAACTTCCGTGAACGGCAGGGGGCTGGCAGGCTATGTGACGTTTGATTGCAGCTCCAGGCGGCGCGTCACGATGAAGGTGGGCATTTCCTTCATCAGCATTGCCAACGCAAAGCTGAACATGGACACGGAAATTCCGGACTGGAATTTTGCCGGGGTCAAATCCGCCGCCAGCAAAGACTGGAACAATCACCTGAACCGCATTCAAATCACGGGCGGAACTCGTGAGGACACGACCATCTTTTATACGGCGCTGTATCATTCGCTGATGTTGCCGTCCATTTTTGAGGACGTGAATGGCCAGTATGTCGGGATGGATAATCAGGTTCATACCGTGGCGCCGGGCCATCATTTTCTGGCGACCTTTTCCGGCTGGGATACTTACCGGACGCAGGCGCAATTGTGGGGATTGCTTTATCCCGACATGGCCGGTGATTTCTGTTCGTCGTTTCTGGCGATGTCCCGGCAGACCGAATACAAGGGCGGCGGCGGCCTTCCGTTGTGGAGTTTGTATAATGACGAAACGCTGGTCATGGCCGGCTATCCGGCCGATCCTTACATCGCGAACGCCTATGCCTTTGGCGCGACGAATTTCGATCTGGCCGCGTTGAAAAAAGTCATGGTGGATTCAGGGAAGAACCCGCGCTGGTGCGGCCGCAATTTGAATTTCACCTGGGACCATCTCCCGGAGTATGAAAAATACGGTTATTATCCGGCGGATGTGACGGATTATTCGGTTTCAAAAAACGCCGAGTTTTCCGTGGCTGATTTTTCCATCGCCCAAATCTGCAAGACCACCGGCGATCTGGACAGCTACCATTATTTCCTCAAGCGCTCGCAAAACATCTTCAACTTGTTCAATCCCGAATCCGGCTATTTGCAGCGCAAGAACCAGGATGGCAAGTGGGTGACTCCGTTTGACCGCTTTTCCGCCGCCGGTTTCATGGAGGGCAATTCCGAGCAATACACCTGGACGATTCCGCACAGTCTGAACAAGTTGATCGCCGTGCTGGGTGGCCGGGAAAAGGCGGTGGCCCGACTGGACGAGCTGACATCGCAGCTTGCCACCGGTTATGCTTATCAGAGCAAATACTACGAAGCCGGCAATGAACCGTGCTTCGGCATCATGCCGGTCTATAACTGGCTGCAAGCGCCATGGAAGGCGCAGGAAAAAATCCGGACGGTGATGCTGGAGTGTTTTCAGAACAAACCCGCCGGCATTCCGGGCGACGATGACAGCGGAGCGATGTCGGCCTGGTATGTTTTCACCGCGCTGGGAATGTATCCGGAGATTCCCGGCGTCGGCGGCGTGACGGTGCTGAGTCCGTTGTTTCCAAAAGCCATTTTGAATTTGCCCGACGGACGTCAAATTGACATCACGGCCAAAGACGCATCCCGCGAGGCCAAATACATTCAAAGCATGACGATCAACGGCAAACCCAGTTCGAAATTGTGGCTGACCGTGGACGAGTTGAGGAAGGGGGCCAAGTTGAAATTTGTCATGGGCGATTCACCCAACACCAACTGGGGCGCGGCGATTGCCGATGCGCCGCCGACCTTTGAACCCGATTCGACTTCAGGCCGATAAAATGTGGTGCCCCCTGTTCCCAAACACTCGAGATTTTTAAAAGCGTTTCTGCATTGCGGAATATTTATAGGATCATGGCAGAGCAAACAGGTCAAAGTTGTCGCGCCGACCGGTTCCACCGTGCTCATTTCAGGAGAGACGGGCACCGGGAAGGAGCGCATTGCGCGAGCGATCCACAACCTGAGCCCGCGCCGCGACCGTCCGTTTATCAAGGTCAACTGTGCCGCGAAAATATTTCTTACGATTCCTCCGTCCTTTTGGGGCGGAATTCTCGCTTTGTATTGATGGCTGGATTGCGGCGACAAGTTTAAAAATCTCGAAAAAGGTCCTATTCGATGAAAACCGGCCATTACGACCGAAGCAATTCCGTTTGATTTACAAAATCAATGAAGGAATGATTTGCATGAATTAATGAGCGCTTTGCAAAATCGAGACGCGGTCATTTTTACGGAAGCCGTTGATTTGCCTGCCGACGCGCGCGCTGCCTATTTGGAGCGTGCATGCGGCGGAGATGTGAAGCTGCGCCAGCGGGTTGAAGCTTTGCTGCAAACTCACGATCACGTTGGAGATTTTCTGGAGGAATCGCCGCAAAAGGCCACGATTGAAGCCCGAATAGGCGGTTCAACCAATGAAAAGCCGGGTGATCGGATTGGCCGCTACAAATTGTTGCAACAAATCGGCGAAGGCGGATGCGGTGTGGTTTACATGGCGGAACAAGCGGAGCCAGTTCGGCGGCGGGTCGCGCTGAAAATCATCAAACTGGGAATGGACACGAAAGGCGTCATTGCCCGGTTTGAAGCAGAGCGACAGGCGCTGGCATTAATGGATCATCCGAATATCGCCAGGGTATTTGATGCCGGCGCAACGGAATCCGGCCGTCCGTATTTTGTCATGCAACTCATCCGAGGCGACAAAATTACGGAATACTGCGATCAGCATTCACTGTCAACCGATGAGCGGCTGAAACTGTTTATCCAGGTTTGCCAGGCAATTCAACACGCGCATCAAAAGGGGATAATCCATCGGGATATCAAGCCTTCCAATATACTGGTGACCACGACCGTGGGAGGCGGGGCCTTGCCAGTGGTGATTGATTTTGGAATTGCCAAAGCGACCACGAACCAGCCGCTGACCGACAAAACACTTTTCACGGCGTTCGAGATGCTCGTTGGCACGCCCGCCTATATGAGCCCGGAACAGGCGGCACTCACGAGTGTGGACGTGGATACGCGCACGGATATTTACAGTCTCGGCGTGTTGCTTTACGAATTATTGACCAGTGCCACCCCTTTTGATGTCGGTGAACTTCTGAAAAAGGGGCTGGATGAAATCCGCCGTGTGATCCGTGAACAAGAACCCGTCCGACCATCCACGCAATTAAGCAAGATGACGGAAGCAGATTTAACGACGGTGGCCGAGCATCGCAAATCGGAACCTCCCGGTCTGATTCGTGCCATCAGCGGGGACCTGGATTGGATTGCAATGAAAGCCATGGAGAAGGACCGCACGCGTCGTTACGAGACAGCCAACGATCTGGCGCTCGACGTTCAACGCTTTCTGTCCAACGAGGCGGTTTCAGCGAGCCCTCCAAGCGCGGTTTATAAATTTCGAAAGCTGGTGCTGCGCAACAAACTTATTTTCATCGGCGTCGGTGTCATCGCAGCGCTCCTGATTGCAGGCTTGATCGCTGTTTCGGCGTCTCTCGCCAAGGAGCAGCAAGCGCGTCGCGAGGCGGATGCTGCGCTACGACAAACGGAAGCAGCAAGGGCAAAGGCCCAAACTGAATCGGTGAAGAGCCGGCAAGTCACCCAATTTCTCGAGAAAATGTTGCGAGGCGTGGGACCCTCAGTGGCTCGAGGGCAGGATACGAAGATGTTGCGTGGAATTCTGGATCGAACGGCCGAAAGCGTTGGCATTGAGATGACGGATCAGCCCGCCGTCGAAACGGAACTGCGCAGCCTTCTCGGCAAGCTCTATTTGGAGATCGGAGATTATGATCGAGCTGAAAAAATGTACCGCGCGGCGCTGGCCATCAACCGGAAGCTCTTCAGCCCGGAAAGCCGGGAGGTGGCTGCCTCGCTCAACGACTTGGGCGTTGCGCTGCGCAATGAAGACAAATTGGCGGAGGCGGAGAGTGCGCACCAGGAAGCACTCGACATCCGGCGCCGGCTTTTCGGCAGTGAGCATGCGGACGTGGCGACTTCGATCAATGATTTGGCCACGGTGTTCCGGCACGAGGCAAGGAGACCCGAGGCCGAAGTGCTGGTGCGGGAAGCGTTGAGCATCAGACGCAAATTGTTTGGTGACGACAGCCTGGAGGTCGCCGACACACTCCATAATCTTAGCGTCGTGCTTGGTGATGAAGCTAGGCCAGCCGAGGCCGAAGCGACGGCGCGGGAACGGCTGGCCATGTGCCGGCGGCTGCTTGGGAACGATGACCCTTTGGTTGCATCAGCACTGAACGATGTTGCGTGGGCGGCAGCCGGCTCGGGTAAAGTGGACGAGGCAATAGCGCTGGAAAGAGAGGCCCTGGCGATGCAGCGAAAGCTTTTGGGTGATGAGGCTCCGGACGTGGCAAGATCCTTGAACTTTCTCGGCCAACTGCTGGCTAGACAAGGGAAACCTGAGGAGTCCCACGCTCTATTACAGGCGGCCCTTGCAACTCAACGCAAGGTAGCCGGCGAAGACAATCCCGATTCGCTCATTACGTTGCGAAGCCTGGGTTTCGTGCTTGAGGCCGAAGGCAAACTGTCGGAGGCAGAGACGATGCATCGTGAAGCACTGGCATTGTGGCACAAGCGCGGTGAGCACGAAACTCCTCTGGCATTGTCCGAGGTGGAGAGTCTTGCCGGCATCCTCATCGCTCAGAAAAAGTTTGGCGAAGCAAAGGATCTCCTGGATGATGCGCTTACTCCTGAATTAGTCAGCCAGTCGTCGAGCGGGAATCTGCTGGCTCGGAGAGCCGAACTCAATGCCCGTCGTGGACAATGGCGGGAGGCTGCAGCCGATGCTGCTCTCGCATTCGAGCATCAACCCTACAATCGCGACCGTTATCCCGTGCTGGCTGCCCTCCTGGCCAAAACCCATGACCGCCCCGCCTACGAGAAACTCTGCAAGCGACTTCTCGCAACCTACTCCAGCACAACCAATATCTTCGTCGCTGATCAGGTGGCGAAGGCCTGTCTATTTCTTCCTCTTTCAGATGCGGATTTACCGGCGATCAGTCACCTCACCGATATAACGGTAACGCTTGGAGTTGGAGACGCGGGCGCAATGCCCTACTTCCAGGACTGCAAGGCACTCTGTGAGTATCGGCAGGGGCATTACGCCGAGGCTGTCGAGTGGGCACAAAAACCACTCAAAGTTCCTGGGATTTATGTTCATGGGCACTCCTATGCTGTGCTGGCCATGGCCTATTGGCGGCTGGGAGAGAAAGAAAATGCGCGAGCCATGTTGGCCAAAGGGGACGCGTTGGCGCCAGGTATTATGCCAGCGAGTATTGCTGAAGATCCGGGAAGTGCATGGCTTGCCTGGCTCTTTGCGCGGATTCAACTGGACGAGGCCACGGCACTCATTCAGCCCTCATCAATGCCCGAGAACAACAAGCCATAGCGAAACGGCAAGAAATTGGCCTCGACAAAATGTCTTCGAAATGTGGATGAATTCACCAGTAGATCTGCTACCGTACGACGATGTGAGCGACGCCACGCTATTGTTAACCGCTGTGGAGCAGGGTGACCCCAAGGCTGCAGAAAAGCTGCTTGAGCTCGTTTATGACGAACTACGTCGGTTGGCAACCAGCAAGATGGCCCGGGAAACGCCCGGCCAGACACTTCAACCCACTGAATTGGTACATGAGGCGTGGTTGCGTTTGGTGGGCGCCAAAAATCCACAATTCGAAAATCGCGCCCATTTTTTTTCTGCCGCCGCCGAGGCCATGCGCCGCATCCTTATTGACCGGGCGCGCCGCAAACTCACCCGGCGTCACGGTGGAGGTTTTGAACGGGTTGACTTGGAAGGACAGGATTTGGGCGCTCCTGGCGCCGACGAGCAATTATTGGCCGTGCATGAAGTGCTTGACGATCTCGCCAAGGACCATCCGATTCAAGCCGAGGTGGTCAAGTTGCGATATTTCGCGGGTATGACCAATGAGGAAACAGCGCAGGTTCTGGGTATCTCCCTTACCACGACGAAGGCCTACTGGAGATTTGCGCGCACCTGGATTCTCCACGCGATCGAGCATTCCTAGCCGGTTTCCCGGCCCTTTCCCGATGCGGAGCCCTCCGCCCACCACGCTGCTATGCGTAAAGAATCTTTCGCGCTTGTCACGGTTTAGCGTTTCCAGATTGCGGCGTAAATAAGGATTGGAACTGCTCCCAACGGACTCAGATCAGCCCAGCGCATACAAGAAATCCCGCCGAAAGATTTCTTCGAGAGCAGGCGACCGGTTTGTTTTGAATTCTCGCATTGTATTCATGACGGGTAATATGCCGTGAAACTAAACCGATTGATGCAATGAAAATCTGCAACGTCACCAGTGAAAAAGGAAATGGAAATAAGGCATGAACGCAAAAAGTAAGGAACATCAAACGGCCATCGTTACTGGCGCATCCAGCGGCATCGGCTTGGGCATAACGCAGGCACTGCTGGAGCGCGGCTATCGGGTGGTCGCCAACTCGCGCAAAATCACCCAATCAAAAGATTTGGAACCGTCCGCGAACCTCGTCCTGATGGACGGGGACATTGGCAAAAAGGATGTGGCGGTCAAGGTGGCGGACGCTGCCGTGAAACACTTTGGTCGGATCGATCTCCTCGTCAACAGCGCGGGCATCTATATTCCGAAGCCATTCACTGACTATACGCCCGAGGATTTCGAAATGATGATCAGCACGAATGTGGCCGGGTACTTTTTCATCACGCAACAGGCAGTGGCGCAAATGCGCAAGCAGAAGTCCGGGCACATTGTGAGCATTTCGACCACCTTGGTGGATCAACCGCTGGCTGGTGCGCCGATTTCACTGCCCGTCATCACCAAGTCAACCATTCCGGCGTTCAGCCGGGCCTTGGCGATGGAATACGTTGCCGATGGGATTCGGGCCAACACAATCTCACCTGGCGTCGTTAATACTCCGATGCACGCGAACGATGACCACGAATTCCTGAAAAAGCTACACCCGATTCCGCGACTGGTTGAAGTCTCGGACATGGTGGATGCCGTGCTTTATCTCCAATCGGCAACCATGGTGAATGGCGAAAACATCCACGTTGATGGAGGAGCCCATGCAGGCGCCAAGTGGTAACAACAAAAGAACACAAACAAGAAAGGAAGAAAACACATGAACACGATACAAACCAAAGACAAAACTCATCGGCTCGTCCACACCAAATTATCATGTGTGGCGGCGGTGGCGCTTGCCTTCTCAGCTTTCCAGGGCTTTGCTCAACCGGTCCCCTCGCAACCGGTAAAGAACATCGTCCTCGTCCATGGAGCCTTTGCGGACGGCTCGAGCTGGACCAAAGTCATTCCTCTGCTTGAAGCCAAGGGCCTTCATGTGACGGCGGTGCAGAATCCACTTTCTTCGCTGGCGGATGACGTCGCGGCAACCCGGCGGGCCATTGCCAGGCAGGATGGCCCCGTTATTCTCGTCGGACATTCCTGGGCCGGGATGGTTATCAGCGAGGCTGGAAATGACCTCAAGGTTGCGGGGCTTGTTTACGTGGCGGCGATTGTGCCAGACGAGGGGCAGGCAGCCAGCGATGTGCTAAAGCCTTACGCGCCGGGCCCCGGTCTTGGCGAAGCAAAGCCTGATGCTTCGGGTTTCCTTTCGCTCACCCGCAAAGGAATCGACGAGGACTTCGTCCCCGATCTTCGGCCAGCCGAAAGAGCCATCATCTATGCAACTCAGGGCGCGTGGAATTCGACATGTCTGGCCGATAAAGTGTGGGTCCCGGCCTGGACGACAAAACCATCGTGGTTCATTGTCGCAGCCAAGGACCGGATGTTGCCGCCCGAGTATGAGCAGGCAGTCGCGGAACATATCCATGCAACAACAACGACTCTCGCCACCGGCCATGTGCCAATGTTATCCAAACCAAAGCAGGTAGCCGACGTAATCATCGCGGCTGCCAACACACCGGTCACCGCGCTAGATGCTGCCCGCGCAAGTGCTCAATCTGTTCCTCCGCTCTCAGGTGTTCTGGGGCAGGTCAAGTCAGCAACACCCAATTCGATTGAGATTGGAACAAAATCGGGAATTGTAAGTGTCGAAATCATGCAGCCGCTCACGACGTATCGGCAGGTTCCCTCCGAACTGAATCAAGTTACCTCCGACTCCTACATTGGTGTCGCTTCCGAGGAGGGGCCAGACGGAGCCGAGGTGGCAAAACAAATCATTGTCTTTCCAGCCGAATTGCGCGGTGCCGCTGAAGGCAGCGTCCTGTTGGATGCGCCGGCCGGCGCGGCCAGACCCGGCCGGATGACGAACGGATCCGTTTCGAAGCAGCCAATCGCCCAATCGCGCTCGCGCATGACCAACGGTGTCCTGCAGCAGGGCGGCGGCACGACTCTCGTTGTGCGCTATCAGGACGGCGACCGGACAATCTCCGTACCGGCTGATGTTCCGGTAACCAAAGTTGAGGCTGGCAGCGTGGCAATAGAGGCCGGGGCCATCGCCTACGCCGTGACCGTCCAGCAACCAAACGGCGAGCTTGCCACCAGCAGCATTTTCGTGATTTCCGCCCCGGCGCCCAAGACCACGAATTGAAGACTGGAGATTCCACCCATGACGTCCAGACCCGAAATTTCCCCGCCGCCCGGCGTGCGTCTTGTCCGCAAACACCACCTGTTGGTGCGGGTGAGCCATTGGCTGAACATTCTGCTTCTGGCGGGTCTGATAGTGAGCGGCATCTCCATTTACTGGGCGTCGCCGATCTATCGACACAGTCCGGATCCGCAAACCGGCAACACCGACTACTTTGCTGATGCCGGTGTGTGGCTTTGCGCTCATGTCCCCGGAATGCATGGCTATGTGAGCCCGCCCGACTGGATATACAACCATTTCAGCCTCGGGCCGTACATGCTCGCGCCTGCCATGCGTATTCACTGGTGCTGTGCCTACTTATTCATGGTGAACGCGGTGGTGTATCTCGTCGGCGTGTGCCTCGGGGGTGAGTGGCGTTCCCTGCTACCGCGGGCGAGCGACGGTAGCGGTGCATTGTTAATGGCCAAATATTATTGGGGCGCACCCTTCGCCTTGCTCTCGCGCCGGCGGCGTATGCCTCCCCATTTCAACTCCAAATACAACCCACTCCAGCGAATGACATATTTTTCAATTCCCGTCTCCGGTTTTTTGTCTGTCGTCACGGGCTGGGCGATTCACAAACCCATGCAGCTTTCCTGGCTGGCAGCGCTCCTGGGCGGATTCGACTGGGCGCGGGTCTGGCATTTCTGGCTGATGTGCCTCTTCATTTCATTTGTCGTGCCCCATGTCATTCTGGTTTTCGCGGACGGTTGGGACACGGTGCGCAGCATGATCACAGGCTGGTCCAAAAAGACCGGAGATGAGAGGTCAATCCCATGAACTCTGACGAGAATGGCGCGCAGTCAAAGCCCGCAAAGGCGTCTCTCCCGGGACTAGAATCTCGCGAAGTATTCCCTGAACGGAGTCCTGAGATCATTGAAGTCACCCCCCAGGTCGTCCGCCGATTGACGCGCCGCGATTTTCTTGCTTTTGGCGCAGGCGCAGTTGTGGCATTGGGAGTCGCGGCCTCCCAGTTGCCTCCTGGCACACTCCAGAGACTGGGCCTGAAATTCTGGCCGCGTAACCAGTGGCTCCTGAACAAAGCTCAGCGAGTTGATGATGATGTGGCGGAATTGCTATATTCACCGAATCGCCTGGTGCCCACCTATACAAAGTCCCAGATTACGCCGCTCAGAAATAACTACAACGGCGCCACGCCCGATCCGGGTTACATTCCGAGATGGCGTTTGACTCTCGATGGACTCTCATCCGGCCTGACCGCCGTACTTGATATACAAAACCTTTTAAACCGGTTTCAGATCCACGATCAAATTACGCGGCTTGTGTGTGTAGAGGGTTGGAGCGCGATCGCCTGGTGGTCCGGTCTGAGGTTCGAGAATCTGCTGCAAGCTTACCCGCCTGTCTCCCAGGCCAAATGGGCCCTCATCGAATCATCGGTCAATCTCGATCCCAACGGGAATCCCGACCCGTATTACGTGTCCCTTGATTTGCTGACTGCGCGGCACCCGCAGACGCTGCTTGCGACTCACTATAATGGGCAACCACTGACTGTCGAACACGGAGCTCCGTTGCGGTTGATTGCACCGATGAAATTTGGACTGAAAAATATCAAAGCGATCACCCGGATTACTTACGTCAAGGACGAACCAAAAGACTATTGGGCCGAGCGGGGGTATTCTAGTTATGACGGTATTTAGCTGGCGGCGGTCAGTCTGCCGAAGGCGATGCCGGCCGCCGAAAGTGAGAAGAGTTGCAAAACTTAAACCAGATGAAAGGAAAGCAATTTATGAATAGGATCAAAACCAAAGACGGAACGGAAATCTACTTCAAAGACTGGAGCAAAGGTCAGCCCGTGGTTTTCAGTCACGGCTGGCCGTTGAGCGCGGACGCTTGGGAAGACCAGATGTTCTTTCTGGCTTCGCGTGGCTTTCGCTGCATCGCCCATGACCGGCGCGGACACGGACGCTCAAGCCAGCCTTGGGATGGCTACGAATATAATACATTCGCCGATGACTTCGCGGAGTTGGTCAACCAGCTTGATCTGAAAGACGCGATCCTTGTCGGTCACTCGATGGGCGGCGGTGAAGTCGCGCGTTACCTTGGCCGCCACGGAACAAAACGCGTGGCGAAGGCGGCGCTCGTCGCCGCGATCCCGCCGTTGATGTTGAAGACCGGCGCGAATCCCGGTGGTGTGCCGATGGAGGTGTTCGATGGCATCCGTAAGGGCCTCCACGCCGACCGTTCGCAGTTCTTCAAGGATGTCAGCGCACCGTTTTTTGGCGCCAATCGGCCGGGTTCCACCATCTCACAGGGCTTGCGAGACTCTTTCTGGCGTCAGGGAATGCAGGCAAGCTTGAAAGGGGTCTACGATTGTGTCAAAGCGTTCTCCGAAACCGATTTTACGGAAGACCTCAAGCAGATTGACGTGCCAACCCTCATCATTCACGGTGACGACGACCAGATCGTGCCGATTGCCAACTCGGCGCTGCTCTCGGCCAAGCTGGTCAAGAAGGCAACGCTCAAAATTTACCAAGGCGCGTCACACGGCTTGTGCGCCACGCACAAGGATCAGGTCAACGAGGACCTGCTGACATTCATTCAATCCTGATCCGGTTCACCAAAGACACATGAACACCATACAAACCAAAGGCAAGACTCACTGGCTCACCCACAGCAAATTATCATGCGTGGCGGCGGCGGCGCTTACCTTTTCAGCCTTCCAGAGCGTTGCTCAACAGGTTCCCTCACAGCCGGTAAAGAACACTGCATCCGATGCTGCCCGCGCAAGTGCCAAATTCGTATTTCCGGCCAACTTCCAGACTCAGGAAATTCAGACCGACGGCGCGACCATTCATGTCCGGGTCGGCGGACAAGGCCCGGCGGTCGTGCTGATTCACGGATTCGGATTCACAGGCGATATGTGGGCACCTATGGCTGCCGAGCTTGCCCGCGACCACAGAGTGGTCGTGCCAGACCTGCGCGGCATGGGTCTTTCCTCACATCCCGCCGGTGGCTATGATAAGAAAACACAAGCAGCCGATATCCGGTCCGTCCTTACTCAACTCGGTATCGATCATGCCGCGATCGTTGGGCATGACATTGGCGCAACGGTTGCCTATGCCTACGCCGCCCGTTACCCCGATAAAACCGACCGGCTGGTGATGATGGATGCGCCGGTGCCGGGCATTCCACCCTGGGACGAAATCGTGCGCAACCCTGCGCTCTGGCATTTCTCTTTCGGCGGTCCCGATGCGGAACGGTTGGTGGCTGGCCGCGAACGCATTTATCTTGATCGTTTTTGGAACGAATTTGCGGGTGATCCGTCGAAAATAGACGAAGCAACCAGAATGCATTACACTGCGCTTTATGCGCAACCGGGTGCCATGCATTCCGCTTTTGCCCAGTTCCTTTCGATTCCCATGGATGTTGAAGATAACAAAGTTTCCATGATGACCAAGCTAACCATGCCGGTGCTCGCGGTTGGTGCCGTAAAAGCGTTTGGTGCCAACGTGGCCATCATCATGCGCAACGCGGCCGATAATGTGACCGAAGTCCTGATTGAAAATTCGGGCCATTGGCTGATGGAGGAACAACCCGCCACTACCATTGCCGCCGTGCATGATTTCCTTGACCGGAAATCCTAACCCTGTTCGTCAAAAACCAATAAACTGAAAATGTTTCTGATTAAAAACCAAATTATAAAAGTCGGCGGCACCAACTCCGCTGCCGGGAAGCAAGCCGCTGACTGGAACGACGAAAACATTCAAGTAGATGGAGGAGCATATGCAATCACCAATGCTTAATAAAACTCTTACAGGTAATCCAAGTTCGCGACTCGACAAACTTGGAATCGTTCTGCCCGCGCCCCCGACGCCATTGGGAGCTTACGTCGAATCTTCGGCCACCGGAAATTTGCTCTTCCTGAGCGGAATGCTCCCGGTGGTGAATCAAAAGCTCTCCCTTTCCGGACGCCTGGGTGTGAACCTTTCGGTCAAAGAGGGCCAGGAAGCCGCGCGCATCGCTGCACTCAACGCACTTGCCGTTGCCAGGGAATATCTCGGCGGCCTGGACCGGATCAAGAAACTCGTCAAGCTCACGGTGTTGATTGCGACGACCGAACAGTTTGTCGACCACGCGCCGGTGGCGGACGGAGCGTCAAATCTGTTTGTTCAAATCTTCGGGCCAGAAGCCGGCCACGTTCGATTGGTCTATGGAGTGCAAAGCCTGCCCATCAGCGCCCCGCTGATCGTGGACGTTATTTTCGAAATCGAGCCGTAGCGCCACTCAACCTCCAACTGGAATCCCTGTTATGAAAACAAAAATGAGCGCAATCAACATCTCCGAAGAAACAAATTGCAGCCGTCGCCGTTTTTTAGGCGTTGCCGCCATGAGCCTTGCTGCCGCTGAGTTCGCAATGATCGGTTCCGCGAATGCGCAATCCAGCCAGACAACCCGGGCAGATCTGCCCACGATTAAACCGGGCACGAACACGTCCTTCGCTTCAATCAAGCAGATTGATGCTGGCGTCCTGAATGTCGGCTACGCTGAGGCCGGCCCCGCCGCAGGCCCTGCGGTGATCTTGCTGCACGGTTGGCCCTACGATATTTACAGTTACGTTGACGTCGCTCCGTCGTTGGCTTCCCAGGGTTATAGGGTGATTATTCCGTATTTGCGTGGCTACGGCACAACGCGCTTTCTTTCCAACGACACGTTCCGGAACGGCCAGCAATCGGCTGTCGCTCTTGATGCGATCGCTCTTATGGATGCACTCAAGATCCCGAAGGCAATCATCGCCGGTTTTGATTGGGGCGCGCGGACGGCAGACATCATCGCAGCGCTCTGGCCGGAACGATGCAAGGCGCTTGTCTCCGTGAGTGGTTATCTGATTGGAAGCCCTGAATCCAACAAGCTGCCGTTGCCACCCAAGGCTGAGCTGGCGTGGTGGTATCAATATTATTTCGCCACCGAACGCGGGCAGATGGGTTACGACAAGTTCCGGAGCGATTTTTCCAGGCTCATTTGGCAGACCGCTTCGCCGAAATGGGGTTTTGATGATGCCACGTTTAATCGCACCGCTGCGTCATTCGACAACCCGGATCATGTCCGCATCGTGATCCATAATTACCGCTGGCGCCTCGGCTTGGCTGAAGGCGAGGCGAAATATGACGACCTCGAAAAGCGGCTTGCCAAAGCTCCCGTCATCGCCGTGCCGACCATTACCATGGAAGGTGATGCCAATGGCGCTCCCCATCCGGATCCCAGCTCCTATGCCAAAAAATTCTCAGGCAAATACGCGCACCGAATCATCACGGGTGGCATCGGGCACAATTTGCCACAGGAAGCCCCGCAGGCGTTCGCCAAAGCCATCATCGATGTTGACGATTATTGATGTGTTTTAAAATCAACTATTACGAGAACAACAAACTAAAAATGAAAGGATAAATTTGAGGACTATATTCAAGCAAAATTACCGGGTTGGAACAGATATAGTCGTGCTGGCAGCAGGAGTGCTGCTGGCCGGGTCAACTTTCGGAGCCAGCGGGCAGGAGGTTGGAATCACCAATGCTTTGACCGAAAAGGAACTCGTCCACGAGATTTTCAATACAATGGTTCAGGTGCATGGAGTCAAACCAGGTTATCGTGTCGTGCACGCGAATGGAAAACTGCTCAATGCTGGCGATCCAACGAAGGACCCCTCAATTGTCTGGCCCGAGGATCGCAGGACTATGGACATGGGCACAATCAGCATTATTTCTGTGGTTGCCCACAGCAGCACGGCCGAACAGGATCTGGCGTTTGATCCGACAAGCTTGACCGATGGGATCGAGCTGTCCGATGACCCGTTTCCCAGCCTGCGATCCAAGGTTTATGCACTCGCCGTGTTGCATCGCCAATGAACCCGGATGAGATTAAGCATGATGTCGAGGGACGTGGCGGCTCTTCGGGCCAGAGGCAGACCGGAGCAGGGTGGTCTATGGAGTGCAGAGTTTGCCGGTTGGCACGCCAGTGATCGTCGAGATCATTTTTGAAATCGAATCGAACCGCTAATAAACTAAAAACAAACTAAAACGCCAGTTCAAGAAAGGAAAATTGATTATGAAAGAATTCAAAGCCTATGGCGCCTTACGCCCGAATGGACCGCTGGAACCGTTCAGTTTCGACCCCGGCCCGCTTGGTCCGGAAGAAGTCGAAATCAAAGTATCTCACTGTGGAATCTGCCACTCGGATCTTTCGATGCTCGACAATGAATGGGGCATGTCCCAATACCCGTTCGTGCCTGGACATGAGGTGACCGGGACGGTTGTCGCACTGGGCGAGGCGGCGAAGGGGCTAAAAATCGGACAGCGCGTCGGACTTGGCTGGTTCGCTCATAGCTGTCTCGCATGCCACGAATGTCTTTCCGGTGACCAACACCTGTGCGCCACCGCCCAGGGGACCATTATTGGGCGTCATGGCGGCTTTGCGGATCGCGTTCGAGCCCAGTGGCCATGGGTCCGCCCGTTGCCCGAGGCGCTGGACCTGGCAAAAGTGGGGCCGCTCCTCTGCGGCGGCATCACGGTATTTGCGCCATTCCTGATTCATCAAGTGCCCTCCACCGCCCGTGTCGGGATCATTGGCATTGGTGGATTGGGACACATGGCGCTGCAATTCGCCAACAAATGGGGCTGTGAAGTCCATGCCTTCACCACCAGTGACAGCAAGGAAACGGAAGCGCGGCAACTGGGCGCTCATTACGTGCACAACAGCAGGAAGGATGGTGAGTTGAAAAAACTCGGCCGAAGTCTTGACCTCATCATTTCCACCATCAACGCGCCGCAGGACGTGTCTGCCTTCCTCGACACCCTCGCGCCCAAAGGCAGCTTCCACAATGTGGGAGCTGTTCTCAAGCCGCTCGAAGTGCCTGCGTTCGGTTTAATCTTGGGACAGAAATCTGTGGCCGGCTCGCCTACCGGCAGCCCGACCGCAATTGATCACATGCTTGAATTCAGCGCCCGTCACTCGATCGCGCCCGTCGTGGAATATTTTCCAATGTCCAACGTGAACGATGCGCTGGAGCGCCTTCGCTCAGGCAAAGCCCGCTATCGCATCGTCCTCCTTAATGACTTCGACAAGTCTCCGTCCATGGCTGAGCCGCGCGCGAAGGAACGACCCAAGACTGCGCTTACGGCATGAAACTGGTCTGCAAAATCGCCGGTCTGGCATTGCTTATGAACACACTTCCCGGGATCGGCCAGGAACGCGTCTTTTACAAAACCGTCCAGGTGAATGGTCTCAACATCTTTTATCGCGAAGCCGGGCCTGCAAACGGCCCGGTCCTTCTGCTGCTTCACGGCGTTCCAACCTCATCCCGGATGTATCAACCGATGTTGGAATCGTCGTTAAGCCGCACCTATCGTCTCATTGCGCCTGACTTTCCGGGCTTCGGACATTCTTCCTGGCCAAGCCCGAAAGAGTTCAGCTACACATTCGATCACCTTGCTCAAGTCACGGAAGACTTTGCCGCGCTTTTGAAATTGGATCATTATACGCTGTTTTTGCATGACTATGGCGGCCCCGTAGGGATGCGAATGGCTGTCGCTCATCCCAAAAACGTTGATGCGATAATCATTCAAAACGCGGTTTCTCATGAAGCAGGTTTGTCTCCGCTCTGGGCGGCGCGCCGGGCGTTCTGGCATGATCGCGCGCTGCATGAAGCTGCGTTCCGCAAAAGTTTTCTTTCGCTGGAAACAACCCGCAATCGGCATGTGGGCACGTCTCCACATCCTGAATGTCTGGACCCGGACACATGGACGGACGAGTTTTACTTCTTGAATCAGCCCGGCCAGGCGGACATTCAGACGGATTTGTTTTTTGATTATCAGAATAATCTGAAGGCATATCCCATTTGGCAAAAATGGCTGCGCGATAATCAACCTCCCCTTCTTGTACTTTGGGGGAAATATGATGCTTCGTTCACCGTCGCCGGTGCGCAGGCATACCAGCGAGACGTGCCGGGGGCCGAAGTCCACATCCTTGAGGCCGGGCACTTTGGTCTCGAAGAAAAAGCCGCCGAAATCATTGCTTTAACCGACGATTTCCTGACGAGACAGGCCAAATAATAAAATCTTTGCGCGAACGCCAATTTTGGATGGACGTTCTGAAGCCAAAAATATGAAGACAAAAGGTCAAACCGTGGCTGTTCATTGGAATGCCCAAGTCAGTTTCGCTTGCCCCAAACGTCGCAAACCGTTGATTGAACTGATTGACGTTGGTTTCGATGAAGGTGAAGGGCGCGGAGTTGGTGGCGAGGGAAATCGAGAATTTTTGAATTTTTTAAATATGAATACGCCGTCCGATTTACTTCCCCAAAGAGGTGCCGTCGGCTGATCGGGATCACTTGTCCACATCTAGGTCGGTGAGCTGGTGGTTGTCAGATTTTTCATGGGGCAAATTCCTTCCAAAAGCTTCGAGCAGGGAATTCACCAGGACCAACCCTCTGCGAAAATCTTTGTGCCCAAACTGCACCATGATGCCCCAAAAACCAGGTGGTTTTGCCTCATGAGCTTTCGTGTAGGCGATGGCTTCGGGGAGTGACTTGGCAAAACCCTCGACCAGTTCCGGCTCGATGCTTCCCAGAATTTTCGTCAGGGTTATGACGTTCCGAAGACCGCGAATGGACTCGGGCGTCTTCGCCGCTTCGACGAGAATCTCAAGCACCTTGTCACTTGAGCCGAGGGCGCCGCGCAACAGTTCAAAGACTCCGCGATCATGGAGTCCCTGCAGCACTTCATAAGCGGCCAGCAAGGCCTCGGCGTGCTGCTGCGGCGCGTTCTGCAACCGGGCCTGCAATTCGGCGCGCGGATCGCGAGCCGGCAAATTCAAGGGGATGGGTTGAGCCATGGTTGGTTGGGGGTTGAGAGTTGAGGGTCAAAGCCGGTTCTTCAATTTCCATTTCCTCTTTTTTTGGTCATGTGAAATTTGGTGGGGGGCTGGCTGCCGGGCAGAGAATAATCCGGACGCTGCCATTTCCGTTCCACTTCGACACCGTTTTGCGGTGTCGGATGACCGAAGCGGTGATTGATCCGGGGCAGTGGGTTCTCACCCGTTTCGGCCAGCACATGAAGTCGCACGGAGGTTTCCTTGTAGGCTGGCGTGTGGGTTATCTTATCCGTGTGACTGCTGGTCAGACGGTTCACCGGGCTTTCGGCGGAGTTCATGGGCATATACAATTCCCTGCCTTGGACGCGGTCGGTCACCACGGCACGCACCTTGACCTGGCCGTAGCGCGAAACGAGCTGCACCCAGGTTCCGTTTTGAATGCCGCGCTCCGTGGCGAGGGCGGGTGAAACTTCGACGAACGTGTCCGGCGTTTTTTTACGAATCCCATCGCTGCGATAGGTCAAATTGCCCTCATGGAAATGTTCCAGCAGGCGGCCGTTGTTGAGGTGCAGATCAAATTCTTCATTCGGCGGGTCCGTTGGCCGGGAGTGGGCAACGGGGAACAACCTGGCTTTGCCGTCCGGGAAGTGGAAGCGTTTCGTATAAAGCAGCGGCTCATCGGTCCCGTCGGCGGCGACCGGCCATTGGAGCGTTTTGTATCCTTCCAGCCGCTCGTAGGTCGCGCCGGCGAACAGCGGAGTCAGCGACGCCATCTCGTGATAGATTTCAGAAGGGTTTTGATAATTCCAGCTGGCGCCCAGACGGTTGGCAACGTCCTGGATGATCCGCCAGTCGGGCTGACTTTCGCCCATGGGTTCAAAGACTTGATAGAGCCGCTGGATGCGCCGCTCGGTGCTCGTGAAGGTTCCTTCTTTTTCGAGGCTGGGGCTGGCGGGCAATACCACATCCGCAAAACGGCACGTGTCGCTGAAGAAAATATCCTGCGCGACGAAGAACTCGAGCTTGGACAGGCCGTCCGTGACAAAGTTTGCATTTGAATCCACAAGGCTGATTTCCTCGCCGAACAAATACATTCCCTTGAGCTTGCCGTGGTGAATCGCCTCAATCATTTCGTGATTATCGAGCCCCTTCGTGGACGGCAGCTTGACGTTCCAGCCGGCTTCAAACCGCGCCCGCACTTCCGGATCATCGACCGATTGATAGCCGGGGAGGAAATTTGGCATCGCCCCGTGGTCGCTTGCTCCCTGGACGTTGTTGTGTCCGCGCAACGGGTAGGCGCCCGTGCCGGTCCGCATGTAGTTTCCCGTGACCAGCAGCAGATTCGAGATGGCGGTGGAGCTGTCCGAACCCATGCTGTGCTGGGTGATGCCCATCGCCCAAAGAATGCAGACCCCTTCCGCTTCGGCGATCATCTGCGCCACCTGTTTCAAGGTGTCAATGGCCAGGCCGGTGGTTTCGGCGGCAAACTCCATCGTGAAAGGTTCAAGGCTCTGCTTGTATTCTTCCAAACCATTCACCCACTGGTCGAGAAACGCCGTCCTGGCCAGGCCATTTTCCAAAATGTAGCGGGTGATCGCGGAAAGCCACACGAGGTCGGAGCCGGGTTTGGGCCGCAGGAAGAGGTCGGCGCGTTTGGCCATTTCGTTTTCTCGCAAATCAGAAACGACAAGCTTCTGGCCGCGCAGTTTGTGGGCGCGTTTGACGCGCGTGGCGAGAACCGGGTGACTCTCCGCGGTATTGCTGCCGATAATCATCACCAGGCTCGCGTTCTCGATGTCCTTGATGGATCCGGAATCGCCGCCGTAACCGACCGTGCGAAAGAGGCCCATGGTGGCGGGTGACTGGCAGTAGCGGGAACAGTTATCCATGTTGTTCGTGCCGATCACGGCGCGCGCCAGTTTCTGCATGAGATAACTTTCTTCATTGGTGCACTTCGACGACGAGATGAATGCCAGTGAGTCGGGACCGCTGCGGGCTTTGAGCTCAGCGAACCGGCGGGCAACCAGATCAAGCGCCTCTTCCCAGCTTGCTTCTCGAAACTTGCCGCCCTCGCGAATGAGCGGCTTGGTCAGCCGGTCGCCGCTGTTCACAAAATCCCACGCGAACTTTCCTTTGATGCAGGTGGAGATGCCGTTGGCTGCGCCTTCGGATGGCGCGACCTTCAAGATGTGCCGGTCCTTGGTCCAAATATCAAAGCTGCAACCGACGCCGCAATAGGTGCAAACCGTTTTGGTTTTGCGGATGCGGGAGTCGCGCATGGCCGATTCGGTTTCGGATACTTTCAGGATCGCGCCATAGCCGGTGTCCGGCTCAACACCTTTGACCAGATCAATCATTCCATCCAAGGCCGTCTTCGGAAGGTTGGTCATAAAACCAGCATGACCGAGCATGGATTTTTCCATCAGCGCATTGCAGGGACAAACGGTGATGCAATGACCGCAGGAAACGCAGCTGGATTCGCCAATCGTCGAACCGCCGTCCCACAACACGCGCGGGTGCGGGTCTTCCCAGCGAATGGACAATGTCTCGTTCACCTGAACCGACTGGCAGGCCTCGACGCAACGGCCGCAGAGAATACATTGGTTGGGATCATAACGATAAAACGGATTCGTCATGTCCACCTCATAAGGTTTCTCCTTGAAGGGAATTTTTTGATGTTCGATGGCGAGCAGCTTGGTGGTGTTATGAACCGTGCAGTTGCCGTTGTTGTTGTCGCACACGGTGCAATAGAGCATGTGGTTGCCCAGAATCCGGTCGAAGGCTTCTTTCTGGGCAGCCGATGCGCGGGGCGATTTCGTTGAAACTTCCATGCCATCCTCGGCGAGAGTCGCGCAAGCCCGCACCAGTTTTCCACCGACCTCAACCATGCAGGTGTCGCAGGTCTGAATCGGACCCATCTGGGGATGATAACAAACCTGGGGAATTTTATTCTCAATGCGGTTGAGGAGATCCACCAAACGCTCATCGGGCTTTGCCTCCGTGACCACGCCGTCAATGGTTATGCTAGTCTTCATATCTTTTCTGTGAATCTGTCTGGCCGGCTTATTTTTAAAAACTGGCTCCGCCACATTTCAAAAAAAGGAATAGCAACCCCGGTTGGGAGAAACTTGCGTTCGCAATTTAATATATGCACGTCATCGCTAATTGCAAATTTGATGCCATCTACATAACCCAACAATTCTGCATAAATGAATCGCGTTCGAGTTGAGGTGCGACGTTCTGCCGACTCGCTGTCGAAAGAGCGACGTTCCTGCGATGGCTGGCGCAGCTTGATCCGTTTCGGAATCCCTTTTTGAGCCCCCAATAACCCCTTGTCAAAGCGGCTGTCCGCCGACCACAGTCGCGCAACAGCCGGAGTGAAATTGAAGTTCCTCCTCTTCGCCCGGCTCCTTTCGCGAATTCAGTTTGTTGAGCAACGCCACTGCTCCTGCTTCGATAATCCGATTACACAGAGCGAGGTCTTGCTCGCGATTATGCACATTCGCACACACTATTTCTTTCAGGTCGTCGATGTTATAGAGATACACGTTGTCGAAGTGCTGCACCTCCGCATCAATATTTCGCGGAACGGAGATATCGATGAGGATCAATGGACGATTCCGCCGTTTGACCATTACCTCGTGCACGTCCTCACAGTTCAGCAACGTATCCGGACAGCCCGTCGAAGCCACGACGATATCCGCCCTGGCCATCGCGGTGAGGCAATCTTCAAATCGCACAGCTTGGCCGCCGAACTCACCGGCCAGTTCGACAGCTCGGTCAAATGAACGATTGGAAACCAGAATTGAGCGGGCACCTTTCTTCGCCAGATGACGAACACAGGCCTCGCCCATTTGGCCGGCACCGATGATCATGACCGGTTGACTTGAGAGGTCATGGGGAAAGATCCTTTCGGCGAGTTCCACCGCCACACCGCCGACAGAAGTGGCTCCGCGCCCAATGAAAGTGCGCGTGCGAATCTCCTTCGCGACCCGAAACGCCTTTTGGAACACACGGTTTAATGTGCCACCCGTGAGCCGCGACGCGCGCGCCATCTCATACGCCTTTTTAACCTGGCCTGTGATTTCCGTCTCGCCAAGTACCATTGAGTCCAGGCCAGCGGTTGCACGGAACAGGTGGCGCGCAGCGTCGAGGTCCTCATAGATATAGGTGGGGGACCGTAAATCCGCCGAGCCGTCGCAAAGTGATTGGAGAAGTGAACTGACGCGACCGGTCCCCTGGTGGGAGGTTGCGTAGATCTCAACGCGGTTGCACGTCGACAAGAGAAGGATTTCATCGAGGTCCTCTCGAAACCTCAAGCGAGTTGCGCGCGCAACGAGGTTCGATGCATTCACCGCAAATTGCTCCCGCAATCCGACGGAAGCTGTTTTGTGACTCAATCCGATCACGAAAAAAGTCATGCAGCTCCCCCCTGCTTGTCGAGACTTGGGCTGCTGCAAAGCACGACCCTAATGGCGCATGTCTTGTTCATACATGTAGGCCATACGGTTTCGTTTTCTTTGCAGCCTGCTGCGCCTGGGTACACAGCCATGCCGTCGTGGCTTGCTCGGAACGGAGATTCGCAAGGGTCTCACCGCCTCCCGATGTCCGCGGGAGGCGGCTCATCGGCGGCGGCTGTCCACTCCTTCTGCCGTTGTTGACCGGTCAGGAGGCTGTGGATGCAGTCGCCGTGATGTGGACACCCTTACGGATTAGAAGGCACATACCCGTCCGTTAAGGTTTTCATGAAGAGAACGATTTGCTCCTCTTCCTTGGCACTCAAGCCGAGGTGACCGATCGTCTGATCGACGTTCATGTTCACTTCTGGCGGGGGCCAGTAAAGACCGCCCTCAAATTCTCCGCCCGCCGGCAAATGCACGCCTCCGTTCAGTGTGTCGCGCGTGTTATAAAAGTGCACGACGGACTCCAGAGTTTTGAAGTAGCCGTTATGCATGTAAGCCTTTACGAAATCGGGACGCGGCCGCAGGTCCACGTTGCGCAAAGTTGGGACCTGTACTTTGCCATTGAATTGGGGTGCCAATGCCGCCCAGTCCGGGTTTGGGTTCCCGGCGCTGGCGAGGAAACCGCCTACTCCCAAGTCAACATAGTTAATTCCCGCTGGATTGGCGACGAAGCCAAACTGATCCGGCATATTCTCGTACAAGAACGGGAGCGCAAAGTTCTGCGGTGTACCGATGTTAGCCGAGGTGAAGTCGGTAAACAAAGGCGCTACACTTGCCGCATCCGCCGGTGTGATCTTGCCCTTTTTAATATTTTCGGTTCCGTCCAAGTGGCACGTGTTACATTGGGCTTTACCACGGAACAGATTCCAACCTTCCAACTCGTCCTTGGTCAACACCGATTGAGTAGGGTTGGCGAGGGCGTAATCGAATTTCGATGTGAACGGACTGACCTCCGGACCCGCCTCGTATGCAGCCATCGACATTGCGGCATGATCATAGGCGGACATTACCAGATTTTGGTCTGCCTGACTCAGCTGAGCTAAGAGCGGGTCTGGAGAAGGAGCCGGTCCGGGTGTCGCCGCGAATGTCTCGATGTTGGGCGGCCAATTAATAGAACTCAGGGATCCCTTACCCCAGTACTCTTCAAAAAATGACGCATAGTCACTCTTCGATAGTTTGTACACATACGTGGGAATATCAAACAGTGCATGCTCCAGTGGATTAACCGGAGGCCCTTGCGCTTGCTCGGCAGCAGGATTTCCTAAGCGGATTCCTGTCGCCCGCATATCCCAGAAGTTGCCACCGTAGAAATCCTGCTGGGCCACATTAAAGTGCAGGACACCAGAAAAAGGCGCGTAAGCGTAACTTTGCGGTTTACGATTACCGATTCGATAGTCCGGCCCTCTGCCGCCGGCGTTGGTGATCGGAACTGCTCCTGGGTCAGCCGAGGTGGTTCCATTAAAGAAACTCGAGGCTCCAGTGAAGCCCGAGTAGTCAATGTGGCAGGTCGCACAAGCTACATTCTTGTTACCCGTGACGTTGTTAACCGAAAGGGTTTGGTCGTAGATGAGCGCCTTGCCAAGGGCTTGTGTGAATTTAGACGAGCCAGGAGGCGCGGCCGCCAACTGTTCCAACGCATTATGGTAATTCTGCTGAATGCGTTGGTTGAGGAAAGTCGCGTCCGGATCCTGATTTGGTCCATTCGTGAGGAACTGTGCCATATTAAGCACCGGCACCGGTATGGCCACACCGAACCCGTTAACACCGGGCGGCGGATTGGGGTTAGGTGTCGGATTTGGGTTGCCCCCATTTCCGTTTCCATTGTTACCATTATTTCCGTTTCCATTTCCATTTCCATTGTTGCCGCCTTTTCCGTTTTGAGCTAAAACAGTTGAACAGACGAGCGATGCCCCTAGGATCGTTGCGCAAATACATCTAGTAGATAGTTTGATCGATGTGATAGATTTCATATTTTTACACTATGTATTGTTTGTATTTCGTTTGTATTTCTTCTGCGCGAATCATCCGCACTTTAGCAGAGGACCGGATTAACTACGCGCAATCTGTCGGCCTACAATGAGTGGGGAGCAAGATGCGCCCCATAGCGCCACCGCGAACACCCTGCGCGGGCGATTAACGTCATTAGGCGGGTTCTGTGGCTTCTCGGGTTCAAATTGTCATAATT